>Ga0067045_1002384_pt1 | contig 213221 bp, 187 predicted proteins | sample TerdegcTABiofilm_FD_59184 | JGI IMG/M metagenome (GOLD analysis project Ga0067045, IMG submission 59184) | Combined Assembly of (Gp0054472, Gp0054536) Wastewater bioreactor microbial communities from Singapore -Terephthalate degrading...
GCAGCAGCATCAAGGACGGCGACATCGAGGTTCTGCTCGGCCTGTCGGATCGCCGGCTCCTGTTTGATCTGTCCGCGGCCGTACTTAACCGCGACGGCAAATCCTGCCTGAGAATAATAGACGAGGCTTATTATGCGGGCCTCGATATGAAGCACTTTTATCAGAAGCTTCTCCAGCATTTTCTCAACCTGCTTCTGATGAAAATCGCCGGGCCGGAGCGCGGCCTGTTCGACCTGCCGGAAACCGATATAACCCGGCTTCAGGAACAGGCCGGAGGAGTTTCCCGTGACACTCTCCAGCGCCTTGTGGATATACTGATGGCGGAGGATGAAGAAGTAAGGAAAAGCCTCAGCCCGAAACTGAATATCGAGTTTGTCCTGGTTAAAATGACTTATCTCGAACCTCGCATTCCGATCGATGAAATACTGACGAGGATGGAGAGCCTTGAAAGGAGGTTGTCTGCGTCAGGCCCTGAAGACGGGCAGGCGGTCGAAGGCGCATACGCGGAAGCCGAAAAGACGGGACGTGCGCCGGCGCAGGAAAGTGGGCCGGAGCGTATATGGGATGATTACCGCAATCTGGTCAAAAAGAAGAGCATTCCCTTGTGGTCAAAAATAGAGGCGGGTAAATTCCTTGGGTTTGAGAAAGGATGCCTCAGAATCGGGTTCCCCGAAGATCATATCCTTCTGGATACTCTCAACGAAAAATCCCAGAAAGACAGACTCACGGAAATAGCCCGCGAACTCCTTGGCCCCGATACGGCCATCAAAATAGTATCATCGGGACCTCCCGGGGAAAACGGGCTTGCAGTCCAGAATGGAATAGGCCAGAATAGCAGAAAAAACAATAATCCCAGGAGAGAGGCACTTAATCATCCGCTGGTGCAGAAGGTGCTTGACGTTTTTGAGGGGGCGGAGATAAAGGAAGTAATTGTTAAGAAATCCAATGAAAGCTCAGGGCTAAAGACAAAGGACTAATGGCAGAAAGAACTTTTTGCCTTTCGCCGGCAGCCTTATTTAAAGGAGGTAATACATTTGGCAAAAGACTTTGGAAATATCATCAAGCAAGCACAACAGATCCAGCAGAAGATGCTGCGCCTCCAGGAGGAACTGGCATCGAAGACCGTCGAAGCGGCGGCGGGAGGAGGCATGGTTGTCGCCGTGGTCAACGGAAAGCATGAACTGGTTTCATTGAAAATCGAGAAAGAAGTGGTGGATCCAGAAGACATAGAGATGCTCCAGGATCTCGTCATAGCGGCTGTCAACGAAGGGGTTCGCAAGGCGCAGGAAATGGCGCAGGTGGAGATGTCAAAAATCACCGGCGGTATCAACATCCCCGGTCTGGCTTGAGGTAGCGAATGGCCGGTTACGCAGCCCCTATCAAACGCCTGATCGAGGAATTGAGCAAATTCCCCGGCATCGGAGAAAAAACGGCGAGCAGGCTGGCCGCTTACATCCTCCGCTCTTCGGAGGAAGACGCAAGGAGGCTGGCTGAGAGTATACTGAATGTCAAAAAGAAGATACGGTTCTGCTCTGTGTGTTTCAATCTGACGGAGGACGAGCCGTGCGAGATATGCCGGAACCCTTCCCGCGAGAAGGACACCATCTGCGTCGTAGAAGATCCGGATTCCCTGATGGCGGTTGAATCGAGCGGAAGTTTCAGCGGAACTTATCATGTGCTTCACGGGACCCTTTCGCCGCTCGACGGTATCGGTCCGGACCAGTTGAAGTTGCAGGAACTCCTGGACAGGGTCGTCAAAAACAACGTCGCTGAGATCATTATCGCCACAAATCCCAGTATTCAGGGAGAATCAACGGCCTTGCTCATCACAAGACTCTTGAAGGGAAGGGATATCAAAGTAACCAGGATTGCCCTTGGCATTCCCGTGGGGGGCGACCTGAAGTACGCGGATAAGATGACGCTGGCCAAGGCTATTGAATTCCGGAGAGGCATTTGACCCCTTCGAGCCCGGGATGGGTTTAGCAGGTTTTTGAATCTGTCGCACCATGGCGCATGTCTCTTAGATCAATTTATGAATTCTATAAGAGAAATTTCCTGCGATTTAATCACGCAGACCGTGAAGAGGCTTTTCATAGAAGCTAATATGGAATTGGGGGAGGACGTTTTGTCTTCGGTCCGGAGCGCCATGGATTCAGAGGATTCGGAACTCGGCCGTCATGCTCTTTACAGCATCGTCGAAAATGCAGCGGCGGCAAAAGCAGACTGCGTGCCACTTTGCCAGGATACGGGGCTGGCCGTCGTATTCGTCGATCTCGGACAGGATGTGCATATCACGGGCGGCGACTTCCATGACGCGATCCAGGAAGGCGTGCGACAGGCGTACGGCGAAGGATACCTGCGGAAGTCTCTCTGCGATCCTCTCTCAAGAAAGAATACCGGCGATAATACTCCGGCCGTCATTCATACGCAGATCGTGAAAGGCGACCGGCTGAAAATAACCGCCATGCCGAAAGGCGGAGGCAGCGAAAATATGAGCAGTGTCGCCATGCTCCTGCCTACTTCCGGGGCGGAAGGGATAAGAAGGCATATTCTGGATGCCGTAAAAAAAGCCGGCCCGAACCCCTGCCCGCCCATTATCATCGGTGTCGGGATCGGCGGTTCCATGGAGCATGCGGCTGTCCTCGCCAAGAAGGCTTTGCTGAGGCCCCTGGGGGAAAAGAATCTGCAGGACAGCCGGCTTGCCGCGCTTGAAAAAGAGATATTGGAAGAAGTGAACGGGCTCGGGATCGGCGCGCAGGGATTGGGAGGAAGGACAACAGCTTTGGCCGTGCATATCGAAATGGTCCCCTGCCATATAGCCAGTCTGCCTGTCGCGGTCAATATTCAGTGCCACAGTATCAGGCACAAGGAAGCGATTCTTTAAATCCCGAATTTAATCTTCACATACCGCTTCCTTTGAAGCCGCGTACCTGAGCCCCGTCCATATAACGACGGCAGAATAAATAATGCGCAGAACGCCCTCCGGTAGAAACACCGCGACATTGCCGCCCAGAAACGCCCCGATGAGAATACCCGATATCAACCCCGGCAAAATCGAGTCCGCAATATTGCCGAGCCTCCGGTGGGTGAATGCGCCGACAGCCCCCGCCGGTACCATACAAAGAAGCGAACTGCCCTGTGCAATATGCTGGCTCATGCCGATGAGAAGCACCATTGCCGGAATCATTATCGCTCCTCCGCCGATGCCCATCATCCCCGAGAAGAATCCGGTAAAGAGACCGATAAACAAGAGCACCGCCACCTTGGCCCAACCTGTCATGGAATGGGAAAAATGGATATAATACGGCTTCGCAACGAGAAGCACGGCGATGACAATCAGGAAAAAGCCAAAATATCGCTTGAGCTTCCACTCCGCGAGGCTGTGGCAGTATCTGGCCCCCAGCCGGGTCATCGGAACCGCAGTCGCCGCAAGGAGAAGCGCCGCCGTATAATCAACGGAGTTGTTGAACGCGTATGTGGCTGCGCCGGATAGTCCTGTAAAAACCAGCGCGAACAGGCTTGTACCGTGAGCCTGGCGCTGGATGAGCTTGTACCTGTAAACCATCAGCGGTATCATTATTACGCCGCCTCCTCCGCCGAGCAGCCCGCCGAAGGTCCCCGCCAGAAGTCCTATAAGAAAACTCAAGATAAATACCTCACATGCTCTTTGATTTGGGACTATATAACATATTCATGCAAAATGTAATGCAAGCATTGAAATTATAAAATATTTTAGCTAAAATGATCATGTGGATAAGATCATTTCTATAAGAACCCCGCTTCAAAACGACATCTGCAGGAAACTCACAGCTGGAGATAGAGTTCTCTTGAGCGGTGAGGTCTTCACTGGAAGGGATGTCGCCCACCGCAGGCTCTTCGATGCCCTTGATAAAGGAGACCGCCTCCCGGTTGATCTCGAGGACATGATTATGTTCTACGCGGCGCCGACACCCGCCAGGCCCGGCCGGATCATCGGCTCCATCGGGCCGACTACCAGTTCCAGGATGGACCCCTATACGCCGCTGCTTCTGAAGGCGGGGCTGAAGGGGATGATTGGAAAAGGGAGAAGGTCTGAAGAAGTCCGGCAGGCTATAATAAAATACAGGGCGGTCTATTTCGGCGCGCCCGGGGGAGTCGCGGCCTTGATGTCCACATGCATAAAAAAAGCGGAGCTTGCCGCCTATCCCGATCTGGGTCCCGAGGCTATCATGAGACTGACTGTAGTGGATATGCCTCTGTTCGTTATCAACGATGTCCACGGACGCGACTTTTATGAAGACAGAGGCATAAAGGCAAAATAGGTGTTGACAGAAAAAGGTAAGTATAATAGAAGCAAAAACTCAGCATTATTCAAATTCCGGCAAGCGAAAAGCCCGCCGCGCGCTACAAAATCCCGAGCGATAACAAAAGCTTGGAACTTTGATTTTTTCGCAGTGGTGGATAGTCTGCTTTGGCGCCGATTGTGGGTGTGAAGCGGGGCTTTTTCAAACCGTACTTTATTCATTATGGAGGTCCAATGATCGAAATCAGGTGGCATGGAAGGGGCGGTCAGGGCGCGGTGACATCGGTGGAAATGCTTGCCCTGGCGGCTATAGAAGCGGGGAAATATGCCCAGGGCTTTCCGGCCTTTGGTCCGGAACGGAGGGGGGCGCCGGTTACGGCTTTCAATCGCATATCGGACAAACCCATTAAAATCCGGTCCGGCATTTACCATCCCGATGTGGTCATCGTTCTGGACCCCAGCCTGGTGGGTCTTGTGAATGTGACCGAGGGGTTGAAACCGGACGGCATCCTGATTGTCAATACGGCAAAGTCCTCCGGGGAATTGAGGCAGAAATTGAATTACAACGGCAAACTTTACACCATCGATGCGACAAGGATCGCAAGGGAAGAACTCAAGGCCCCGATCACGAATACGACGATGCTGGGGGCAGCCCTCAAGGCTATAAATATTCTGAAGATACAGGACCTCAAGGCCCCCCTGGAGCATAGGTTCGGAAAACTGGCCAAAAAGAATTTAAGCGCCCTGAAACGGGCCTACGATGAAGCAACTATGGCAAAATCCGCTTAATAATCGAGGTATTTCTATGAAAAAGGCGAAAGCGAAGAAGTGGCCCGAGGCATGGAAAGAAGTGAATCCGGGCTGTATGGTTTTTATTCCGGGCAATGCCAGCACATATAAGACGGGGACCTGGCGGGCCCAGCGTCCTATTCTGGATGAAAAAAAATGCATCAAATGCGGCATTTGCTATGTCTTCTGCCCGGAAGGGTGCATTTCGCAGAATGAAGAGGGTTTCTTCAAGGCGGATCTGGATTATTGCAAGGGGTGCGGCATCTGCGCACACGAATGCTGGCCCGGCGCCATATCGATGTTGGAAGAGGAGGAGTAAGATGGGAAAGCGTGTTGGAATGGAAGTCGCCATCGCGGCAGCGGAAGCCGTCGCACTCTGTAATATCGATGTAGCAGCCGTCTATCCGATCACCCCCCAGTCCCACATGGCCGAGCACCTGGCGGATATAGTGCACGACGGCAGGATCGACGCGGAATTTATTACCGTCGAATCGGAGCATTCCTCTATCAGCGCCTGTGCCGGTGCCTCGGCGGCGGGCGCGCGTGTCTATACGGCAACCAGTTCACAGGGCTTGATGCTCATGCATGAGATCCTGCCCATTGTATCGGCCATGAGGCTCCCGGTCGTCATGGGAAATGCCAACCGCGCCATTTCAGGTCCCCTGAATATCTGGAACGACCACACGGATATCATGCCCCAGAGGGACAGCGGCTGGATCTGCATGTTTTCGGAAAACGGCCAGGAAGTGGTGGACATGAGCATCCAGTCTTTCAAGATCGCGGAGCATCCCGACGTTATGCTTCCCGTGGTGCTGAATATCGACGGTTTTCAGCTCACGCATATGATCGAACCGCTGGAAATGCCGAGCCAGAAAGAGGTGAACAGATTCCTTCCCCCGAGGAAACCTTTCGCGGCGCTGCATCCCGATAATCCTCTTTCCATGGGGTGCTTCAATATGCCGGATATCTTCACAGAGACCATGAAGGCGAAGGACACGGCTCTCTGGAACTCGAAGAGCACCATCATTAAGATATGGGATGAATGGGGAAAGCAGTTCGGACGCTATTACAAACCCGTGGAGACGTACAAAGCGGACGGCGCTGAAACTCTGATCCTGACCATGGGATCTATGGGCGAGACGGCTTCAATCGCCGTCGATGAATTGCGCAAGGCCGGCGCGTCCGTCGGGCTGGTGAAACTGAGACTCTGGAGACCTTTTCCCGTGGAGGAACTCAGGGCGGCGACAGCGGGTGCAAAGACCCTGATCGTCATGGATCGCGCCATATCCTTCGGAGGCGCGGGTGGTCCTGTGGCCACGGAAATCAAATCATTCTTTTTCCACGACCGGGGGAGGCCCAGAATCGTGAATTTCATCATGGGTCTGGGAGGCCGCGACGTGGCTGTCGACGATTTCATGGCGATGGTGGAAAGAGCGGACAAGATAAAGGACGAAACCTATGAATTTTACGGGGTAAGAGAATCATGAGCACTGTTCAGAATTTTGAAATATATGTACCGAAGTTGCTGGAAAAGGAGGAATTTTTCAGCGCAGGGCATCGCGCCTGCCAGGGATGCGGGGAAGTACTGGCGCTTCGCCTCATCCTGAAGGCGCTCGGGGAGGACGTTATTATATCCAACGCCACCGGCTGCATGGAGATCATTTCCTCCGCTTACCCCCAGACGGCCTGGAAGGTGCCTTACATCCACGTGGCATTTGAAAATGCCGCCGCCGTGGGCTCCGGCGTGGAAGCCGCCATAAAGGCTCTGAGAAGAAAGGGGAGAATTCCTGACAGGTATGTGAAATCCGTGGCCATAGCGGGAGACGGCGGGACCTCCGATATCGGCCTCCAGGCATTATCGGGGGCTATGGAGCGCGGGCACGATCTGGTCTTCTTCTGCCTGGACAATGAGGCTTACATGAACACCGGAATACAGCGCTCCAGCGCAACTCCTTTTATGGCGGCCACTACGACCTCTCCGGCGGGCAAGAAAATCAAGGGACAGCGGACCGGCAAGAAGAACGTGCCGGAGATCATGGTCGCTCACAATGTCCCCTACGTGGCAACGGCATGCCCCAGCTATCCCATCGATCTCGTGAATAAGGTGAAGAAGGCCAAGGAGGTCAGGGGGCCGGCCTATATCCATGTGTTTTCTATGTGTCCCACCGGCTGGCGCTGTGCATCGGAGCTCACTATCAAACTGGGACGGCTGGCCGTTGAAACGGGTGTTTTCCCGCTCTACGAAGTGGAAAACGGCAAGTACCGGCTGACAGTGGATCTGCCGGAGAAACTGAGGCCTGTTCAGGATTACCTGGAGCTGCAGGGCAGATTCAGGCATCTCGGTCCGGCCGATATCGAGGCCGTTCAGAAGAAAGTAAACCAGGAAGTAAACAAGCTGATGCATAAGGTGAAGACTTCGAAGTCCTGGCTGGACATGGTATAAACTCTTTAAATCATAGGCGGTATGAAAATGAGCACAGTTTCATTCAGCAGTTGGAACGGAAAATTCGTGGATAACAGGAAGGGAACGGCAAAACCCGTGGACGTCAGATTCCCCGAGCGGCTCAACGGCAGTAAATTCAAGGTGCTGATGGGCTGGAACGGCATCGTCGCCCGGGATCCCAATGCGGACATCCCGTCAATAACCTTCCATTATCTGAAGACCGTAAGGAAGCTTTCTTGCGGGGAGTGTTCCGTTTGCATGATCGGAATAGACAAGCTTCTGGAAATTTTCCGGAAAATGGGATCGGGAAAGGGAAGCCGAAAAGATCTCGCAGCAATCAGGGAAACCGTCGAGGGCGTAACCGCCAACAGCAAATGCAATTTCGGCGGTTCATCCCTTTCTCCCGTGCTGGATGCAATCAGGTCCAACGAGGCCGATTTTATCGCTCTTATCGAGGGAAAGAGGCGGCTTACAGAAAAAGAATATTCGGTGGACGTCTCGGCACCCTGCATGAAAGCCTGCCCGGCAAAGCTGGATATTCCGGGGTATATCGAATTGATAAGGAATTTCCGGTTCAGGGACTCGCTCAACCTGATACGAGAAAGATGTATCCTCCCCGGAGTAATCGGGCGGGCCTGTCCGGCGCCATGTGAAGATGCCTGCGTACGCGTGGACATGGACGAACCTTTGGCCATCCGTCTCTTGAAAAGGGCGGCGGCGGATTACGATCTCGAACAGGGGGGAAGTGCCCTCACCCGTCCGGCGAAGGAAAAAGACGAAAAGGTGGCCATAGTGGGGGCGGGCCCGGCGGGGCTCGCCGCGGCATACCACCTCCGCTCGGCGGGGTACAAGGTGACTGTATTCGAATCGTTGCCGTACGGCGGCGGAATGGCGGCGGCCGGGATTCCGGATTACAGGCTCCCCAAGAATATTATCAATCACGAGATCGATCTTATCAGGCAAATGGGGGTCGACATCAAACTGAATACGAAAATTGACAGACTTGATCTCAAGGAGCTTCAGAAAAAAGGATACAAAGCCGTATTTCTCGCCGCGGGTGCCCAGAAGGGGATCAAGATCGGGTGCAGGGGTGAGGACGAAGGATATGATGGATATGTGGACGGGGTTGAATTCCTGAAGGATTTTAGCCTCGGAAAGAAAGTGGAGCCCCGCAAGAAGGTCGTAATCATAGGAGGAGGAAATGTGGCCCTTGATTGCGCCCGTACTTGTGTGCGGCTCGGCTTCGGCGAAGTCGAAATCCTGTACCGGCGATCACGCGCTGAAATGCCGGCCCACGCGGAGGAAATCGAAGCGGCCATGGTCGAAGGGGTGAAGTTCAGTTATCTCTCGGCCCCGCTCGCCGTGGTAAGCAAGGACGGCAGGATCACAGGGATCGAATGCATCAAAATGAAACTCGGAGAGCCCGATGAAAGCGGAAGACGCAGGCCGATCCCGGTGAAGGGTTCGGAATTCACTCTGAAGACGGACATGGTAATCCCGGCGACAGGGCAGAAACCGGATATTTCCTTCCTGAAAGAAGTGAAACTCACTGGCTGGGGCACCGTCCATGTCGATCCGGTCACTTACAGAACAAGCGTGGAAGGCGTCTTTGCCGGAGGCGACTGTGTTACCGGTCCGGCAACACTGGTTGAGGCGCTGGACGCAGGCAACAATGCGGCGCGCAGCATTGACTGCTACCTCCAGGGGAAGAAATTCGAACGCGAGGTACGCTTCAAGGATATAGATCCGAACGAAACCAGAGAGCAGATATATGTCCCCATGAAACTGGCCGAGAAGGCAAGGGTTCTCGAACCCAGGACCCGCATAGAAAGTTTTGTGGAAGTGGAAGGCGGATTCGGGCCCGCCTCAGCCATGCAGGAAGCAAAACGCTGTCTCAGGTGCTACCGGGTAATAGTGTGGGAATAAATCTTCATTTTTAATTTCCAATACGAAGGGGATTTGTAATGGTAAATATCACTATAGATGGGCGAAAAATCAAGGCTAAACAGGGTGCGACGATCCTGGAGACGGCTCGCGGTCTCAAGATCGATATCCCTACCCTTTGCTATCATAAGGAACTACGTCCATTCGGGGCCTGCCGCCTCTGCATGGTCGAAGTCAAGGCGAACGGGAAGTGGAAACTGACCACATCCTGCACGACCCCTGTCGAGAACGGAATGGAAATAAAAACCGGCTCCGACCGGGCGCGCGAGAGCCGGAAATTCGCCGCAGGACTCCTCTATTACAAATACCCGGAAGATAAGACTGTTCGCGAGACGGCGAAAAAGCTCGGGGTGGATGTTGATGAGAAGAGGGCCGCGACAGAGCAGTGCATACTCTGCGGGCTGTGTGTCAGGGCATGCCGGGAAATTGTTGATGTGAACGCCCTGCAGTTCCAGGACAGGGGCCTCGGCCGGGATGTTGAAGAGCCGAAAGTCGAATTCAACCCGGCCCTCTGCATAGGCTGCGGCTCCTGTGCGTTCGTCTGCCCGACTTCTTATGTGAAGATGGAAGAAGCGGGTGGAAAGAGGACCATCTGGAACAAGGTATTCAAAATGGCATCCTGCAAAGTGTGCGGAAGGTATTTCGCTCCCCAGGAACAACTCGAATATATCAGCAGGAAGACAGGGGTGCCGATGGACAAGCTTATGGTATGCGTGAGCTGCAGATAGGAGATCGCTTGACAAAAGCTGCCTCCTGTTTTAGAAATATAAGGACCTACTGATAAAATTGAATCAGTAGGTCTTTATGTGAATGGAATGTTCCCCAGTAGCTCAGTCGGCAGAGCGGGTGGCTGTTAACCACCAAGTCCGTGGTTCGAGTCCGCGCTGGGGAGCCAGATTGGTGTCTGAGAGCGTATCTCAGATTCACATAAAGAAAGTAGCCCTATTTCGGGTGGACGCCCGTATAGGGCTATTTTTATGCTGTCCGGGGTAAGGATGGCCTTGTGGAGGACGAGGCTCAAGAGTTCCTTCTGTTGGTAGGGTTGGATATGGTCAAAGACATCCGTAAATTTATTCAGGGCAAGCATCACTAATTCTTGAGTGACGGACTCCCTTTCTATTTCCTCGATCATCTCCTCTAAAGCCTGGATGCCGGTCTCAATCTCCTTCCTTCTTTTGCCTAACTGATCCAGCTTGTCTTTGAGGAAAAGGCTACTGTCTTCGCTCGCCAGGGATGCCCATTTATTCATAATGCCGTCGGCAAAATTCTTGATCTCCGTAAGCTCCTTCTGGAGGAGCGTTTTTTGCTCTTTAAGTTGCGGGAGTTCCTTCTGCAATTTCTCATTGGTGGATTTGATGATGCTCTCCATGATGTCCTTTTTGGTGGAGAGGTCTTTGATCCTGTTTAGGACAACTCCCTCGATTTCGTCAGCAGGCACCTTAAACTTGCACTCCTTATTTTTGCAGATGTAGTAATAATACCTCACACCCTTGGCCCCGGTTCCAGAGCGCCCCTCCATCTCCTTCCCACACTTCCCACACCAGAGAAGCCCACCGTTTAGGATGTAGTTATGTTTGACAGGCTTTGCCTCGTTGTGTTTTGATACGCAATTTTTCTTTAGGAGAGCCTGCACACTATAATATTTTTCCTCATCTACAATCGGCTCCCAGACGGCATCCACAATCCGATACCGCTCACTCTCCGGGAGTTTCTCCTGATCCTCCGTCCTTTTCTTTTTGTTGATCTCCTTCTTTCCGATATAAGCATAGTTCGTCAATATGCACTGGACAGAGGAGTAGCAAAACTCCTCGGCGGGGTGAAATTTGTCTCTCCGTGATGTGTATTCCTTCGTCCTGTAGCCGTGTTTGTTCATTATCTTTGCGGTCTCAAGGATTGAGCCGCATTGCAGGTAGGTATCATAGGCGAAATTGACAAGTGCCTTTTCTTTCTCGTTGGGGATGAGGTATCCCTTTCTATTGGGGTCTAAATCATATCCCAAGATTTGCCCACCGTTCCACAGCCCCCTTTCCGCCCTTGCCATAGTTGCGTCTTTGTTTCTCTCCGATGTCTGCTCCCTCTCAAACTCCGCCAGAGCCATCATGATGGTTATAAAGAGCTTTCCCTGGGAGGAGGTGGTATCGTAGTTCTGCTTGAGACAGACAAACTCTACATTGTATTTGTTTAAGATTTCAAAGAAGTTGAGAAAGTCCTTGACGGAGCGGCTGATCCTATCCAGGGCAGTGCAGATAACAGTATTGATTCTTCCTGCCCGGATATCCTCAAATAGTCTTGCAAATTCCTTACTACGAAAAGAGTCCTTACCGGAGACCGCCTTGAGGATATACTTTTCAACCTCAACCCACTGCTCCCCGCAGGCCACATTTTTATATTCCACATGAGCCCGTAGTCTTTGAAGCTGGTTTTTGAGGGAGCCTTCCTTATTCTTTGCCTGCCTGTCCGTGCTCACACGGATAACAAAGCCGCACTTCTTCATTTTCCAGCCTTCCCTTTTTTCGTGGAAGCTTGCCTGTCTTTTTCGATCAGGTCCCTGATCAGAGATGCCATAGACACGCTTTCGTTTTTCTTCTTGAGCTCCAGCACCTTCTCCTGAAGGTAAAAATACTGTTCCTCGGTGAGTTCAATCGTTGTCTTTCTCATGGATTCTCCTCCGTAGGTAACTGGTTCATCATACATCCATAATTATATAGATATTCTTTTTAGGAGTCAAGAGATTTTTCAAGAATCTTCTCCTCCAATTACTTCCCCTGCCTGATTACCCACCCCTTTCGCCTTCTCCAGAAGCTTTTTTATCCTCTCTGCCCGCTCTATATCTTCTCTCAGGAGTCCATTCTTTTTGAGATAGACATAGACCCCCTCCGCAAGGATTTCGGTAATCCTCTTTTGCCTTTCTCTGTCGTCTGCCTTCTCTGTGTATGAAACTTCAACCTTTTTGAACACGGCAGGTTTTCCTCCTGCCGCATACATACGGAATACTTTTTCAATCTGTCGGAGGTAACTGTTGCCTCAACCTCCGTGAGCCCTCCGTGATTTATCGGAGGCCTCCGGGTTCGTACCATTTCATTAAGGCTCATTTGAGACGCCTCAAAAACGCAACGGCGAGGTGTCTCAATGGGTCAACATTACAGAGTACTTTTTCAAGATTGGGAGATTGCGGTTGCCAAGAAGTTGGTCAACGAATTTCAAGGAAAGTGGAGATGCCTGGAGCGGGAAGACTTTGACGACCTGTTACAGGAATGCCTTATTCACTGGTTTTTTGCCAAGGATGATTACGACTCCACACGGGAGGCGTCTCAAAAGACCTTTATGGGGCGGATCATCCGAAACAAGCTCACTGACCTTGTCCGAGAAAGGGAATCGGACAAAAGAAAGATTGCTCACCTCACGGTCTCCCTTGATGAGCCTTTAGGAGACGATGAGGACTCTCCAGCCCTAATTGACAAGATTGATGAGCAGACCATCAGCGATACCGCTCCCAATCCATTCTTGGAAATCCAGCTAAAGATAGACCTCTCAAAGGCTCTCCAGAAGCTTACCCCCACACAAAAAGAGCTCTGCTTTTTGCTTGGCGAGAAGGGGCTTACCGTCAAAGAGGCAAGCGATTATCTCAAGACCCCCCGAAGCACCATATACGACGAGTTAAAGCGGATCAGAACAATCTTTATGAAAGAAGGGCTTGAGGACTATCTGAAATGACCCTCCGACACTTTTCCAAAACATTCCGTATATATGCCCTGTGATGGGAGAAATTTTAACTCAAACAAGGAGGATGAGAAATGCCAGCCGTTTGCCGATTCGAATTTCCTGAAGGATTAGACAGGGAAATCATAGAGACCCAGCTTGCCCTTGCCATCATTGCCGCTGAGTGCACCTTTGGTCAGCCCAAGGTTAGGATCAGCGCCGCTTACTGTGTCTCACCCGGAAGCTCAACGGCAGACAAGAAGAAAAAGCCACAAGTTGCCATTGATGTTTCCACAGAGGTTGGGGAACACATCGCTCAGGTCTTCACTGGCTTGATGATCCGTCAGCTCGGCGAGGATAAGTTCACCGTGGACAGAGTAACAGGCAAGGAATGATGGAAAGGAGCCGCCCAGCGATGAAGGATTTGGATTTCAAGGATTTGATTGAAAGGGTGAGAGAACAGACGGACATCGTGCAGGTCATCGGTCAGCGTATCGCCCTTGATCGCCACCATAAAGCCCTTTGCCCCTTTCACGAGGAGAAGACTCCCAGTTTTTCCGTCAATCCTAAAGGCCAGTATTTTTACTGCTTTGGGTGTGGCGTGGGAGGGGATGTTTTCAGGTTTCTTGAGCTTTATGAGAATAAGCCGTTTATGGAGGTCTTATCCGAGCTTGCCAATCAAGTCGGGATATCCCTATCTTCCATAACCTCAGAAGACAGGCAACGCATTAAGGAAGTTCGGACCATTGAAGACATCCTCGGCGAGACTGCTATGTTTTACCATCAGCACCTTACCCCAGAGGTCAAAAGCTACCTTATCAAAGAGCGGGGCTTTACCGAGGAGACCATTTCCCGCTTTCAGATCGGTTATGCCAATGGCGGCTTGCGGGAGCATGTAATAGATAAGCGGAAATTCCCGTTAGACCTTTGCCTCAAGGCAGGGGTTCTTAAGAAAACGGGCGAAGGAGCCATCAGGGATTATTTCTATCATCGGGTCATCTTCCCCAACATCAAGCGAGGCAGGGTGGTTCATCTCACAGGCAGGAGCCTTGACGGTCAGGAGCCCAAATACCTCCACCTCCCGGGGGAGATGCGCTACCTCTACAACGAGGACGCCCTATCCAGCAAAACGGCATATATCGCCGAAGGGATACCTGACGGTCTCTCCGCCATTCAAGCTGGCTTTCCTACTGTTGCCATTTTAGGCTCATCCAATTTCAAGCCGGAATATCTGCCCAAGTTCTCCCGATGCGAGAAGGTCTATCTCTGCCTTGACGGAGACAAGGCCGGGGAGGAGGGGGCTCTCAAGATCGGAGGGCTTATCTGCGAGCGGGCAAGGATCGTCAGTCTTCCCGAAGGTCTTGACCTCAATGATTATCTCAAAGAGCACACTAAAGAGGACTTTGAAAGCCTTGTTGCCTCCGCCAAGGACATCATCAAGTATGAGCTGAGCCTCATTCCTCCCACTATGGATAAGACCGAGCTTCCCCAAAGGCTTGAGCCTATTTTGAAGAAACTTGCCCGAATGGAGAAGGCTAAGGCAGAGGCGTATCTAAGCTATGAGATCAAACCCCGCTTTAAGCTGAAGAAGGAAGATATAGATGGCTATCGTGAGTTGGTCAACAAATACCGTCGAGGGGAAGCCGAAGCTCCCAACATACAGACCGCCAGCACGGATACCGAGCCTGTCTATACCGCTCTCTTTGACGGACTGGTTGACCTGGTAGAGTATAACGGCAGTCCCGCCTTCCTTGTTAAAGAGGGAGACAAGCTTTCCATCCTGCCCCAGGTTGAACGAGATGGCGTCCTTTATATCCCACCCCCTAAGGAACAAATCCCCTGGCTTCTACCTCGTGGAGAAGAGGTCCTGAAACTCTATGAACTTCAAGGGTTGCTATCCCAAAGAGAGAGGGACGGGGCGCTCTACGATGACCTTTTGTCCTATCACAAGGCAATCTCCGAGCTTCCAGGGGAGGAATACTACGACCTGATTGTCGCCTGGGACTTCCACACCTACTTGTTAGAGGCTGTCCAGTATTCCCCGATCATCTGCCTCTTTGCCGTCCCTGAGCGGGGCAAAAGCCGAACTGGGAAAGGAATGATCCATGTCGCCTATCGGGGTATCCATGTTGAATCCCTGAGGGATGCCTATCTGGTGAGGGTTGCCCATGATCTTCGGGCCTCCCTCTTTTTCGATGTGAAAGACATCTGGCAGAAGGCGGAGAAGAACGGGAGCGAGGACATCCTGCTTCACCGTTTTGAGAAAGGAGCGAAGGTGCCCAGGGTCTTATTTCCTGACCGAGGGGCGCATCGGGATATTGTCTATTACTCCATCTTTGGCCCGACCGTCATCGGGACAAATGAGGGGGTTCATCGGATTTTGGAGACGAGAGCCGTGCATATCAACATGCCTGAGACCAGCAAGAGGTTTGAGAACGATGTAACCCCGGAGCTTTCCTTACCCTTCAAAGAGCGGTTGATCGCCTTTCGGGCGGCACACCTTGGGGAGACCTTTGCCGACATCCCCAAGCCTGCCGCCGGAAGGCTGGGGGACATCCTCAAACCCCTTCAGCAGATTATCCGCATGGTCAAGCCAGAGCGGGAGCCGTCTTTTTTGAAATTTGTCAGGGAGCTTGAGGCGGAGAAGTTGATTGAAAAGGCGGACAGCCTGGAGGCTCAAATCCTGATGACCTTAGTCGGACTCAAGGGTCAAGTAGAGAAGGGTATCCTCCCCGTCAAGGCGATTACCGATGCCTTCAACGAGGGGAAATCGGAAAAGAGCCAGGTTACCTATCAGCGGATTGGCAGGAGGCTATCCGCTATGGGCTTTAAGAAGGCGAGGGCAAGCGATGGAGCCTCGGCAATCATCTGGGATGAGGAGAGTATAGAGCGGATGAAAGAGACATACGGCCTGCGAAAAACATCAGAAACATCAGATAGGTCAGAAACATCAGCCCGATTTCCTGATGATACTGACGTTTCTGACGATACTGACGTTTTTCGGAACCCATTTTAGGGAGGGGGCGCACTATGGATATGCGGGCACTCAAAGAGCAGATAGACAAACTTGACCCTCAGGCGCACAAGGCGTTGAGAGATGCGTTGACCGCCGAATATAGGCGCCTTGCCGGAGAGAAAGGGGGAGAGAAGCCCCAGGGTCAAGCAGTCTCCGATCCCTTCGCCGAGATGTTCAAGAAGGCGGTGGATGAACTCAGCAGGCGGTATATCGAGGGGACGATTGACTATATCCGAAAGCACCATCCTGACCTTTATCAGAAAACGAACCAGGCAGAGGACAGGCTAAATGAGGTCTGGAAGGCAGGCCTTCAAGGAAAGGCAGGGATTGAGGAAATCCGCAAGACACTGAAGGAGTGGTATCTCCTGCATCTTCAGGGGATTGAAATCTACTGCAAAGAGCAGGGCAAGCAGGGGAAGTGATGCATGATGGGAAGAAGCCCTACTCCGATAGCGACTTCAAGGAAGTTTCAATGGACCCCCTGGCAATGGACACCTTCTTTTCTAATGACCGCTCCCTTTGGGACGGCAACGCTGAGGACAGAGAAGCAAGGCGCAGGTTTGTCAGAAAGAAGATTGCCGAATTCAAAAGGGCGATGGAGAGATACCTTACTCAAAGGCAGAGAGAGACGGTGAGCCTTTATTACTTCAAAGGCAAGACCCAAACGGAGATCGGCATAATCTTGGGCATCCATCAGACCACAGTATCACAGCATATCCGCTACGGGATTAAGAAACTCAAGGTCTTCTGCAACGGAGACCAGAGATAGGAGGATTGCAAAATGGAAGAAAAGACGACATCTTTGGCAAAGATTGAGGCGAACAGAGAGAATGCCCGGAAATCAACCGGCCCCAAGGATACATCCCTAACCCGCCTGAATGCCCTGAAGCACGGGCTTTTGAGCAAAGAGACCCTTATCGAGGGAGAGGACAAGCGGGCACTTGAGGAGCTTGGCAGAAGGTTGAGGCTGGAGTTGGCCCCGCAAGGGGAGTTGGAAAATATCTTTGTGGATCGGATTGTGTCCTCCACCTGGAGGCTAAAGAGGGCTATCCGGGTGGAGCGGGATTACATCGAGGCGGAATACGAGGATTGTAAATATGATGACTTCAGCGGGACGAAGAGACAGGACAATAAAGCTTGGAATTTGGTAGTGGCAAGAGAACTCGGTAACAGCAATGCCTGGCTCAACCTGATCCGCTATGAGACCACCATAGAGAAGCAAATCTACAAGGCCCTCCACGAGTTGCTTAGACTCCAGAGCGCAAGGAGAGGGGAAAAGCCACCCCTACCCATTGCTGTTGATGTAGATGTTTCATCCGAGTCCTGACTTGGCTTCGTTTCGCAAAAAGGGGTTAAATAAGTTGCATACCACATTCAGCGGGGAGAAGCTATGAAATGCCTTGTAAATAAAGGCATTACGCTGATCGGGCGTCGCTCAAAGGTGATATTTTATGCTAATGATTTAGGAAATTTTGAAGAGTTTTTTCTTTGGGGGTATAGGTCTTAATGGGCAGATGGTCTTGGTCAGATAGAAGCACCGTTGAAGAGTGCAAGTCCATTGACATCCCTTGGCTCTCACGGCACTGCTATTTTTGCGGATTTAAGACCGGTGGTATTGAATGGAAAAATACCGCTGGCGAGGTCATCAGCAGTATCGGTGTTCAGGTATCGGTGGATGAGAGTAACTTCGGCGGAAGTTATCTCAGGCTCTTTTACACCCAGACAAACAATTTCACAAACGAAAAGACGGAGTTGGATTATAAGGTGGAACTGGTTACTACCCCCTGCAACTTCGGCGGGGCAAGATACTGGTTTATCTGTCCTCTGGTGGTCAATGGCAGACCTTGCGGGCGGAGGGTAACAAAGCTCTACCTCCCACCAGGGGGCAAATACTTTGGATGCCGGCATTGTTATAACCTTACCTACCGCTGTCAGAAAGAGCATGACAGCCGGGTGGATGCCCTGGTCAAAAATCCAGAGATGCTTTTATCCCAGATCAAGGGTGGAGACTTCAAAGGCTCGCTCCTGGCTCTCAAGGCGTATTTCAAGATCGCAGGGAAGATATAACCCTTCCCCCACCACCCACCCTTCAAGGTAGCCCTTCGGGGTCTTCGGACTGCTCCGCTACAGAGCCCCTTCGGGTCTCCTTCGCTCCGCTCCTCAGCCCCCTGCGGGCATTTATTCGCTCAGGCACTCGTCTTGCAGTTAAGAGCAAGCCTCGTGCCTTCGCCTGATCCCCGCTACGCTCCAGGCTTCGGCAGATGCCCTGCCTTTCAGGGCTGGGTCGCTCCGCAGGGGAAGCGGCTCAGGGGTTCGGCATGGCTTCCCTTCGGTCAGCCACCGGGCAAGACGGCGTCTCCGACCCTCCGCTACGAGGAAAGAAACATCACCCCCGCTCCTTCGGAGTGGCGGCAAGGGGGGCTCAAAACCGCCAAGCGGTTTTGCCGTCTTTTTTCACTTAGCAGTCAAAAAAGACGGGCGCCCCCTGATGATTCTTTCCTCTTCGCTTCGGGCAAGCGGGAGGTCAATCGTTCCACCTCCCGCTTGGTCCTGAGGACTCTCCGACGCCTGTCCGATAATGGCGCCATTATCGGACCTTGCCCTTGCCTCACCCCTTCGCTTCGCCCTTCGGGTTTACATAACGGCATTATGTAAACTTCCCCTGCTTCGCTCCCCCAATGCTTCGCCTTTATCTGCCTTCGCCTTCCGCTTCGCATGCCCACCCGCCACCCTTGAAGGTTTCGCCTCCGGCGATTTTATCCGCTTCGGGCTTTTCGGATGGCTTTCGCTCCTCAAAGCCCTTCGCTTTATTCACCCCGCCCACCCTTTGCGGTCACAGTCGGGCGGCTTCAGCCCGCTTTGCGGTCTTGCGCTTGCGCCCTTGGTGTGCCCGCACCCGTCCGCCCCTCAAGGGGCTCCCTCTTTGGAAGATAAACGGAGAGGAAACGGAGTAGGTCTCCCCTAAAAAGAAAAAGCCCCCACACCTCAGAGAGATGCAAGGGCTTTAATCCGAGCCGCCCAGCCCGGATGATTAGCTTGGCAGGAACGAAGACGAAGGCGTTGCCCCGCCGTTGGCGATCCTGTAGCTTACATACTCGCCCACTACAGGTTGAACCCGGAGAGCGGCTTTCCGCTTGCCGCCTGATTCCAGGCGTCTTTGGTTGCCTGACCCTCTGCCTGCCAGGCCGCTACCGCCGGGGTGAAGTAGTCCCTGATCTGAAGCTGATTGGCGGTCCTGGGATTGGCAGGGATGGCATACTGCCTGCTGTAGTTGATCCCCTTCCACTTGGCATAGACCATCGTATCCGCAAAGGCGAAGCTTTCGTCAATGGACATAAAAGGCCCGGTTACTTTCGCCATGCTCTTCTCACCTCCTCAAAAGATTTTATCAAAGCAAACACACATTGCCCCTCTACTAATAGGTGAGGTTAAGGGTATCGGCAGGAGGCGAGGGGCAAGCAAAATTCCCCTTGACTTTATGGGGCTATATTCATATAATTACAGCAATATGGCTAAACCGAGAAACCGTGCTTTAGAAACCTGGAGTAAAACGAATATGAGGAAGACGACTATTGAACTCACCGAGGAGCAGTATTTCTTCTTGAAGGAGAAAGCCCTGGAACTTCAGAAGCAGAATCAGAACGCCTCCATCGTGTCCATCATCCGGGACTTGATTGAGAAGGATCGGCAGGAATGGACAAAGGCGAGGAAGGAAAAGCGAGGTAACTGAAATGCGTAAACTTTCGGAGCAGGAGATTGAGCGAATCGTAACCTTCTTAAGGGAAGGCAAGCCCTTGCCGGAGGACTACAAGGGGATCCTCTTTGACACCAGGAAGGAATACGAGCTTGTTTATGCCGGCAAGGAGCGGGAGGAGGACATCCTTGCGGATACAATGGCCGTGCCTTTACAGCCGGTCAAGACCTTCAGGAACGGGCAGGATGGCAACGGCTGGACGAATATGCTCATTTTCGGCGATAACCTTCAGGTCTTAAAGACCCTCTTGCAGATGAAGCAGGAAGGGAAGCTGAAAAATGCTGACGGCACGCCGGGGGTGAGGCTGGTCTATATTGATCCGCCGTTTGCCACAAGGCAGGAGTTCAGGGGAAGCAAGGATCAGAAGGCGTATCAGGACAAGCTTGCCGGGGCGAGGTTCTTAGAGTTTTTGAGAAAGCGGCTGGTATTCCTGCGGGAGTTGCTAAGCGAGGATGGGAGTATCTATGTGCATTTGGATTATCGGAAAAAGCACTATGTTAAGACAATAATGGATGAAATTTTTGGCGAAAATAATTTCAGAAATGAAATAGCAGTTAATAGAATCAAAAAGAATGTTAGGGAAAGAGAACGAGTCAAAAAGTTGAACGAAGAATTTGATACCATTTTGTTTTATTCGAAAAATGATTCTCTTTTAATTTTACCTCCTACACGTACAGATTCCAAGCCAGATAGATGGCATGCTTTTGATGCTGCTGGATTTAGAACCGGAATGGACTATGAAATATTTGGGTTTAGGCCTGCACCGAACAGACATTGGCATTGGACAAAAGAGAAAGCTTTTGAGGCAATTAAAAATTATAAAAAATGGCTGGGAGAGTTTTCTCACAATGAAACATTAGGAGATTACTGGAAGAGAACAGGCAAAATTTTGCAATTTGTTAGACCAAATCCTAATACGGGTAAACCAGAATATTTTATTCCGGCATCAGAAGAGAGTCTTTGTAATAACTTATGGAATGATTTGTCCGCATACTCTTTTGTATTTAACTATCCAACAGAAAAGAATGAATTGTTGCTTGAAAGAATAATTAATATGGTATCCGAAAGTGGCGACCTTGTGCTGGACTGCTTTGCCGGCTCAGGCACGACCCTTGCCGTGGCGGAGAAGTTAGGCAGGCGGTGGATCGGCGTGGACTGCGGGAAGTTAGCCATTTACACCATGCAGAAGCGGCTCTTGAACATCGCCGAGAGCAAGGATTTGGAGGATCCCCAAAAGAAAAAGAAATACGGCAAGCAGTGTAAACCATTCACCCTCTACAACGCCGGCCTATACGACTACAAGATGGTCAAAGAACTTCCCTGGGAGCAGTATCGGGACTTTGCTTTAAAACTCTTTCAGTGCCGGGATGAGCGGCATGAGATTTCCAAGATTGAACTGGACGGCTACCTCGGAGCGGACAGCGTCCTGGTCTTTAACTATCAGAAGCACAAGAACGCCGTGCTGGATAAGGGATATATTGACGACCTGCATAAGTATCTTGGAGATAGGATCGGCAGGCGCTTTTTTATCATTGCCCCTGCCGCCTCGGTGCAATTCCTTGAGGACTATATAGAGAAAGGCAAGACGAAATACTTTATCCTCCGCATCCCTTATTCCATTATTGAGGAGATCAACAACCGGGGATTTAGCAAGATCAAGCAGCCGGTCAGTGAGATGGATGTCAACGACACAGTGGACGCCGTAGGCTTTGACTTCATCCAGGCGCCGACTGTTGAATGTAAATACTTTCTGGATAAGCCAAAAAAGGCAGACCTTTTCAATCAAAAGACAAAGGAATGCGTCATCAAGATTGAGAAGTTTGAAAGCAAGGTCATCTCCCGCAAGCCGCTTGAGTTTGCCAACCTTGAGACCCTTTCTATGGTTATGCTGGACTACGACTTTGACGGCGAGGTCTTTGACTTGGATGAGGTTTTCTACGCCGAGGACTTAAAGAAGAACGGCTATGAGGTGCGCTTTGCCGAGGATAAGGTCAAGGGGCAGATCATGGTCATTTACATTGACATCTTCGGCAACGAGAAGCGTGAGACAAAGACACTGGCCGATTTTAACGGGAAGAGGAAGAAGTAACCATGCTGGAGCGGCAGACCTTTCAGAACAAGGATTTAGTTCTTAGGGTATCCCCCAACTACGATCCCAAGAGGTTTGACCCCAATAAATACGAGGCGTTCCTGGACGCCCTCTGCGGGGACAGGGAGTATCAGAAGGAGGCCATACGGGTTACCCTACGCTACTTCTTAGGTGGTGAATATAAAAGCCTCAAGGAACTGGCAGAGGAAAACTACCATAAGAACCCCAAGCTTCAGGAGAAGTATTCCTCTTTTGAGGATTTCTTAAGCCACCTGCAACTGCCGGAGAAACTCTCCTGCTCCCTAGATCATGCGACCGCGACCGGCAAAAGCTATGTAATGTATGGCATCGCCCGCATCATGCTTGTCGAGGGGGCCGTGGATCAGGTATTGGTCCTCTGCCCATCCAACACCATTGAAGCCGGCTTGACGGAGAAGTTTCGGAACCTCTCTGCTGATAGAACACTCAAGGACCTTCTGCCTGCCGATTCCAAGATAGCCAATCCCAGCATCATCAATGCCTCCAATACCATTCAGAAGGGGGACATCTGCATTGAAAACATCCACGCCACCTACATCAACACCAAGTCCGCCATTGAGGACAGCCTTGCCGGGAAAGGTGAGCGGACACTGGTATTGAACGATGAAGCCCACCACCTGATGAGCCCATCCGATACCGCCCTCAAGAAATGGAAGGAATTTTTGCTTGATCCGAAATACGGATTCAAATTCATCGTGAATGTTTCGGGCACCTGCTATATCGGGGACGACTATTTTACCGACGTCATTCATCGCTTCTCCTTGAGGGATTCCATTGAGGAGAAGTTTGTCAAATCTATCCGCTATGTGGCAGAGGACTCCTCAGGGAATGAAGACGAGAAGTTCCAGAAGATTTACGACAATCACATTGAGAATAAGACGGTCAAATATCGCCAGGTAAAGCCCATCACCATCCTGGTTACCAAGAACATCGCCGCCTGCAAGCGCCTCACCGAGAAACTGATTGCCTTCCTTGCCAAGAAAGAAGAGATCAGCAAAGAGCAAGCGGCTGAGAAGGTGCTAATTGTAACCTCGGCCAATGAGCACAAGAGCAACATACCCATCCTGCGGAGGGTGGATGACAGGGACAACCCGATTGAATGGATTACCTCCGTCAGCATGCTCTCCGAAGGCTGGGATGTAAAAAATGTCTTCCAGATCGTCCCTCACGAGGAGCGGGCATTTAACTCAAAACTTCTTATCGCCCAGGTCCTGGGAAGGGGACTTCGGGTTCCTGAGGTTTACAGGGGCAATCAGCCGGTGGTAACCATCTTCAATCACGATAAGTGGTCAAGCAGTATCAAGCACCTGGTAGATGAAGTCCTGGAAATTGAGAAGCGCCTGCATTCCTACCCGGTGCCAAAGAAAGAGGATTACAACTTTGACCTCTATAACATTGATTACAAGCGTAACGAGGAAGAGGTGGAATACCCTCAGGAAGACCCCTTTGAACTCCTGAAGAAAGGGTATATCACCTATTCGAGCCAAGCAGAGGAAGTTGAAAAGAGCACCACCTACGTCAGGGCCGTCTCAGGGGAGCAGGATGTCAAGAAGACCCTGATTGAGTTCAAGATGTATTCCGTTGAAGAAGTGGCGCAGGATGTCTTCAATCGCCTTCTTATCTTTGATCAGGAGGCAGGGACCCACTATAGCGAGCAATTCCCAAAGGAGAAGATCACAGAGATTATCAGAGAGTCCCTTAAAAGAATCAAAGATGAGAGTGGCAAGGTCAGCGAAGCGAACCGTAATCAGACTTTGGCGGCATTCGGCGTCATCAGAAGAAAGGGGACGAAAAGCCTACGGCTCAAGATTGAGGCACAGGAACTCATCAAAATAAACACCAGAGAGATCGGCAAGAACAGCCTGGGTGTGGGATCGCTTCGGCGGGATAGCACAGTCTTCTACGATGATTATTCCATGAGTCTGGGGGAGGCGGCGGATAGAAATCTGCTGAAGGAACTTGAAGAGGACGAGAGCCTTCCAAGGTCGGCCCTGATCAAGGTGGAAAATAAATACAACTTCAAGACGCCCCTAAATGTAGCCCTGGCTTCCTATGAGCCTGAACGGAGATTTATCCGGGGGTTGACTGGCGATCAGACCGCTAAGGCAATAGATGCCTGGATCAAATCCCTCGATGTGGGTTTCTACAGCATAGAATATTCCTGGCGCAAGGGAGAACATCCGAAGCAGGGCAGTTTCAATCCTGATTTCTTTATCAAGGCAGGCAGCGATATTATTGTGGTGGAAATCAAGATGGACAATGATGTTACTGATGAGAATAGGGCTAAGCTCCGGTATGCACGGGAACATTTTGAGAGGGTCAACGGGTTGCAAAAGGAGCAGAAGTATTATTTCAAATTCCTCTCCCCTAAGAGCTTCGATCTGTTTTTCAAGGCGTTGAGCAACGGCACTTACAAGGATTTCAAATCCGAGCTTGAGGCGATGTTAGAGGAATAGATTGATGGAGGTTAGTTTATGCCCCGACACCGAAGCCTGAATCTAAAGAAATTTATTGATTCAATCCCTGAGCCTCTGGTTGAGGAGTATTTCAATCAGAAGGTCGGGGGTGGCGGGTCTCCTTCTCTCAAGACTTTCGACTATGACTCCGTCAACAAGTTTCTTGATACCATTCAGGACGAAGACCTAAAGAGCAGTATCCTTGAGGACTTTACCCACATCAACGACATCTGTGAAAAGATGATGAATATCCTGGTTAAGGCTGTCCAGCGTTACGGTATTGAGACGACAGGGGAGGAGGAAAGACAGGCTCTTGCGATGGATATCTTCCTTCACCACAAGGAAGCTTTCGACTATGCCTACGATTTCTATTGCCTGTTCAATGCCTCCAGCAAGATGAGCCATCACAACATCACGGCAGATGACTTTGAGATCACCCCTGAGAAGATGGAGAGATTCAAGGAGAAGGTCAAGGAGTTTTATTTCAAATTAGCCAAGGGGCAGGAGTGCCTTGTCAGACACTATGACGAGGAGGATCAGGCGGTCATTGTAGTCATTCACGGCTCTTATAAACGGTCGGTGGTGATATGGGACGGTCAGCGAATAAGGACGCTCTTTTTCAGGCCCGCCAATGAGGACATTTTGCAGTTCAATAAAAATACTTCTGTCCTTTCGATCAAGGCTCCCTACCAGAAGGATAAGGTCAATTATATCAATGCCTTCACCGAAGCAATCTTAGGGGATGAGAGCCAGGCAGAGCGTCCCGATAGGGATGTAACTTACACCCTTGAGCCCCTGCAAAAGGGGACTTTCAGTTTTGCGGGCAATGAGGTAATCACCTCCATAACCCTTTTGGAGGTCAAGCTGGCGATGAGAGGGGTTACCAGTCCGGCAGTGGTGATAAGCTCCTCAGATGTTTTGAAGACGCTCAAGGATGACCTTGATGGCATAAGTCTGAATTCAGGCGATTTAGTCCACGCCAAGTTTAGGTTCAAACTGGACATAGACGGAAAGCCGAGAAAGGTTACCTTTGAGATCACCCCTCCCAATGTTACCGACCTCACCAAGAAGAAACACGCTGATATAATAGGCGCTTATCTTAAAGAGCAAGGAGTCAAGCTGGTGTGATTAAATTTCTGTTACAGGAGATTGAAAAGAGCCCCAACCCGCTTTTTACCAAAAAGGAACTCCTTAACCTATCCCCTAAAGACGTTCAAGACCTCACCAAAAGAAAAATCCTTGCCTTCTTCAGACCCTCCGAAAGCGATATGGAGAAAGTGAGGCTTCCCCGCTGTCAGCACGGATGCCCTCTAACCGTAGTCCAGACTGAAGGGGGGCTTGAAGCGGTATGCCTTGACCACCCGGAGGAAGACCCTATCCCCATTGAAAAGGACGACCTTAACAGGTATGCCTTCTCCGTAGATATGCTTCTGGTTCAACTTCGCACTGCTAACCGAATAGAAGGCGACCTCCACAGGATAAACGGGGGCTACTTTTATGTAGGCTATAAGACCTATAGCGATAATCGGGTAGGGTTTATCTTTATCTCCAAAATCGGCAATGAAAAGCTGGTAAAACTTTCAGGTCTAAAGCACCTCTGCAAGGACGATGACATCCTTGTTGTCTTAACCCCGGCTTCTAAAATTGAGGATGTGCCTCTAAAGGGAAGGTTACGCTATGACAAGATTATCCAGACATCCCTTGCCTCATCCCTTGACCCTGAGACCTTTGAATTGCCCATTGACAAGCTGGTCTCCGGGCTATTGAAGCCAAAGGCAATAACGGAACTTTCCAAGAGGCAGAAGACGGACTACGAAAGGTTTGAGTATCAGTGCTATGACAAGATTTATATCCCCGGCACGATCCCGATGAAGCGGAGCAACCTGATGGTAGTCAATGGGAATGAGATAAAGATAGGAGACTCCCTCTTTATTTTGTTCTTGCGGTTTGTGATAGAGTTAAAGAAGAAAAAAGGCGGGTGGGTCAATATTTACACCCTGGAGTCAGAGGCGGTAATTACTGATGTCCTGAAGTATCAGATTTACAGCAACCTCAGAACTGCCTTAGAAGGTAGTTTATTGGTCAAGGACGGACAGAAGTTTATCCAGAGCGATGGGTCAAAAAACTACCGCATCTCTACTCACCCGGACTTTATCACTTACGACAAAAAGAAGCTCCTTGCTCACCAAGACCACCATATCAGGGAGCTTGCCAAGAAATTGCCCTAACGGGCGGAGGCGTAAAGCGGAGCTTCATTTATCGAAATCCTTTGGGGGAGAAGGCTGATCCTGGTATGCCCTTTAGCAATCCGCTTCATTTCAAGCCTCACCCCATCCCACAAAAGCACGCTTTGGGATACCAACCCGGGGAGCCAAAATGCATCGGCTGTAGGGAGGTCATCACTCCTTACAGCCGATTTGTTTTCTATAACCGCCAGGAGGGCCGTCGACTTGGGTGCCCCAACAGTTCCTGAATCGTCCTGATGTCATATCCATTTTCGAGGAGATGGGTTGCTCTTTGCCGGCATTCGGATATTTCTTTTCCAAGGCCTCGGGGAGCCGCACTTAATTCCTGATCTATATTCCTGTCCAGGACATGCTGGTAGAAAAAACGATCGCATTTAAGGCCTGGTTCCGGGTCGAAGAGGAAGCCTCCTTTTCAACAGCTGTGTGGCTCAAAAATTCCGAAGATCTCTCTTCTCAAGTTGATCAGGGTGCTTTTCACTAACAAAAACCTTGAAACTGCATAACCAGATAAGATAAGTTTTTTTGTGCCGAGCGATCTTTGGCGAAGCCTGAGGGCATTTCGCATCCCTTCTTCAAGAAGTGCCATTTCTCCTGGTATGAGACGGGTTCTCCCGTTTCTGGAGATATGGTTTGGAAAGAAAATAATTATAATCTCAATGCTGTGTCGGCCTGTTTCACCTGCCAGTCTTCGTGGCGTTTTTGCCATTTCTGAAGGAAACTGCTTTTTCTGTTCATTGGGTAAACGGTTGCATAGGGGTTCATCACTTAGAGGATGCCTTAATGAACGAAAAGAAATTTGATCCCAATAAGTTAAAGAAGTTAAATAACCCAAATCGATTGAAGGATATTCCTCCGGATTACCTTTGGGATAAGCTGAATATGGAAAGCGCAGATGTTCTGGTTGAAATAGGGGCTGGGACCGCATTTTTCAGTGTTGCACTTCTGAAATACGCCAAACCTTCAAAGGTCTATACTTGTGATGTGTCAAAAATAATGATCGATTGGGTGAAAGAAAACATTGTTCCAAAGTATCCTTGTATCATTCCGACAAAAACTGAAGAGCATTCAATTCCGCTTGACGACGCAATTGCAGATTTGATTGTTATGATCAACCTCTATCATGAATTAGATGATCCTGTTCTAACAATCGGAGAAGCATATAGGATATTGAAGCCTGGCGGCAAAATCCTTATTGTAGATTGGAAAAAGCAAAATATGACTGAAGGGCCTCCGATCCAAATCCGATGCCTTCCAGAACAAGTAATCGAGCAATTAGTGAACTCTGGGTTTAATCATGTGAAAAGTTTTAATGATTTAGCGAAGCATTTTGTATTGACTGGTAAAAAAAACGATCAAAGCACATAACAATCGCATCAGCACGGACTGGCAATTCCACTGATCTCTATTGCCAGCCGGTTATGCGGGTCGTGGTGTTTGATCCTTTCCTTGGAACGGGTACATCTGTCATTGCGGCCATTCGTCACAATCGCCGAGGCGTCGGCGCGGAGATCTACTCAAAGTACGTTGAACTTGCGCGCCAGAGGATTCAACAGGAGATCGAGGGGACCTTGCGCACGCGTCCTATGGATAGGCCGGTTTATGACCCGGTTGAAGCTGGAAACAGCCTTACCGTTGTTCCCTGGAACAAGGAGTCCGGACAGATGACGCTGCTTGAAAAAACCGCGAAGTACAGAAAGGGGAACAAATGAGGATCGCAGAAACTTATTCCCACCTCAATGGACTTGAATTCCTTCTAGTTCACAAGCCAAGCCTTTGGGAAGAAATTCAAGCCGTCATTGCTGCAGTGGATGCCAGTAAATGCCGAACGAAAGTATCCAAAGAAAAAACGATGAAGGACAGGCTTCTATTCAGTCCCATCGATATGAATTCTGAATTTACTCGTTTGCTTCGGCGTAAATCTTGGGAAGAGAGCCGAGTAAGCTACTGGGTTACAAAGAGTGAAAAGCTGATCCGCAAAACTCTTACCATGTCAGCAAACGAATAGAAACGGGAGATAGAAGCAGCTGGCGAGGGCCCCGATTTTCAGTTACAACCAGACGGATTTTGTTAAAGATCGTGTTGCCGTTGAAGTTCAGTTTGGCAAGTACCCGTTCGTTGCTTACGACCTCTTTGTCAAACACCTTGCCTTTTATGTGGGCGATCGGATTGATGTGGGAATCGAAATTCTTCCAATGAAATCTCTCCAGAGCCAAATGAGTTCTGGGGTCGCGTACTATGAAAGTGAATTTTACAATGTTGTTCGCCAAGGCCGAGGTGTTCCCGCGGTTCCACTCGTGCTTATTGATATAGAACCATGAAAACAGTAAGACCTAACAATGTGGTCGCCTTCCCACAAGATAGCGACAAGAAAAACGATATTGGCATTATGCATTGTCGGTGTAAGATTGCATTGTAAAGTTACAATACGACTGTAATAGTGCAATGTCAGCCCTAAAAGAGATTCCGCGAGTATTGAAGCTGCCCACCATGTCGTTTTTGCTCTTCGGGCCGAGGGGTGAGACGCAGTGCGAGGTGTTGGAATGGACCGGGACGGAATTGGAAAGCCATGGCGGCATCTTCACGGCAGTGGAAATGTCTTTTCCTTGATCAGCGTAAAGACTGCGGTAATGTATTTATCGTCATCCATTTTTATTCTGCAGGCGTTCTCCCCGTCTTCTTTCACAAGCGCGCAATCTCCTATCCAGCCTTCGAAAACGCTTGTTTCCGTCCCCTGAGCCGTCAACGTAACCACCGTCGCGGGATTGAATCCGAAAGAGCAGTCGGTATCCGATCTTCCGCACTCCTCAAGTGAGGGAGTAACTAAAACAGTGCCTTTTCCCGATCCCGTTACTTTTATATGCAGGTATTTTTTATCCATCCTGCCCGATTGCAGTGTCACTCCCGCCTCACCGACGATGATGCCGTTCCCGAAGACGACGGCACCTGTGCCTGTTACGCTATGACCGAAATGTCGAAAGTCGAGCGCCCCTGGGAAAGCAGGAGCGACTACTGCCGTTAGGAACAACATCGACAGAAGAATGGTGGCTCTTAATTTCACGATGGACCTCCACCTGTAAAATCTCCACGAAGATTCCCGATCCGGGCCGCGATCTGAAATCAAAGATACATAAAATGAGGAGAGGCTCAGGAATCATGTTTCAGGCGAAGATCCAGTATCTTCTTATCAGGCGGACCTTGACGGGATCATTGATCAAAAATACGACGGCACTTGCAAAAACGGGAACCGTAAGGGCGACGGCCGGATGCACCGATGCAATGCCGGGAAGACCGAAAATCGAGATAGCAAAGACGACCGCCAGGTCGGCGATGACTGTAAACAAAAGAAACTGACTCGGCCTGGAGACCCAGAACCGGCCTCTCTCGCGTATGATCATCAAGTCCAGCAATTCCATAAAGATGAATAATTCGAATGTAAAAGTCTGCATCTGGTTTACATTTTCAAATACGCCGAAATGCATTGAACTCACGATCAGGATCATCAACTCGCAAATAACCAGAATTCCCAGAAGAACGGCCACCTTGATTAACCCGGTGATATTCCAATGATCAGGTGTCTTTGAGTAGCGCACGCGATCCGTCGACAGAGACAGGGTCACAAAATCCGTCAGGAACAAAAGCAGGATCATGTGAAGCGCCGATATGACGTAAGTACCCGTCAGGAGGAAAAATAAAACAACAAAGACCGTTATCTGAAAGGTCTTGATCACCTTGTTCAGAATCCAGGTTATGATCCGCTGATAGGTCATCCTTCCTATTTTTACCAGCTCTACAATCCCTTCCAGACCCTCCGTTGTCAGGACGGCGCCGGCCGCGCTCTTGGCGACATCGGTCGCATTGCTTACTGCAATTCCGACTTCCGCCTGCCGGAGTGCGGGCGCGTCATTGACGCCGTCCCCGGTCATCGCGACGATATGATGCTCCTCCTGAAGCGCCTTGACGATGAGGTACTTATCTTCCGGGTAAATCTCCGCGAATCCATCGGCATTCTCTACGAGGTGGGCGATATCATGCTCGGTTTTCCCTTTCAAGTCGGGGAACCTTTCAATATTCTTTCCGAGGCCGAGTTCTTCCATAATTTCCCGCGCAACCGGCACCGCATCCCCGGTCAGGATTTTCACTTTCAGCGACAGCTCCTTGAGATCGCTCAGAAATTTACGCGAGTCGCTTCTCGGTCTGTCATAAAGAAAAGCGATGCCGGCAAGGCTGGCATCGCCGCCGTCGGTTCCGACGGCAACAGCGATCGCCCGGTAGCCCTTTGATGAGAACCGCTCCACGCTGTCCTGCATGCGCGGCAGTTCCTCTTTATTGCCGCGGCACAGGGGGATCAGGGTGTTTACAGCCCCCTTTAATACCCGGAAGGTATGCGGTTCTTTGATGATTTCGGCTTCGGTTTTTCTGGTGGATGGATCAAAGGGGATGAATTTTACCAGACGGTAATCGGCGGATGATATCCCGCGCTCCTGTGCCGCAGCGATGAATGCGAGGTCTATAGGATCCTGGTCGGCTTCCTGCGACGCGAGCGCCCCGAACAGAAGTACGTCCTCCCGGGTGTATCCATCCGCTGCGATGACCTCGGCGACGGACAACTTATTCATTGTCATCGTGCCGGTCTTGTCGGCGCAGAGGATATCCATCGTCGCCGCGTCTTCAATTGTGCTCAGACGCGTGATCAGGACCCCTTTTTTTATGAGCTCGAGGGAACCGAGGGCCATGCTGATCGTGAACATAGTGGGGAGGGCGACCGGAATAGCGGATACCATGAGGACGACAGCCAGGGGAAGCACTTCGAATACATTGGCCGCTCCTCTCAGTATCGTGAATACCAAGGCGAGAACAAGAAAGAAACTCACAATGGCGACAAGCCATTTTACGACTCTGGATGTGACTTCTTCCATGTGCAGCCTGGGTCTTGCGATCTGCACCAGCTCCACCGTCCGGCCGAAATATGTCCCGGCGCCTGTCACAACGACAACGCCGGTGACTTCGCCTCTCTTCACGATGGAGCCGCTGTAAAGGATATCGGATTTCTTTTTTTCAACTGCCTGGGACTCTCCTGTCAGCGAAGATTGGTCGATCTCAGCACCTCCCTCCATTGCCCTGACATCCGCCGGGACAAAATCTCCGGTGCGAAGCCGGATGATATCACCGGGAACAAGCTCCATCGCGGGGACGATCTGCCATTTTCCGTCTCTTTTGATCCGGGCGTTGACTTTAAGGTTGCGCCGGAGGAGCTCGAGGGCGGAATTCGCCCTTTCCTCCTGGAAAAAACCCAGAACTGCGTTGAAAAAGAGCAGACCGGCAACAACGTACATTTCAAAGAACTTGCCCAAGAAAAACTCAAGCAGGATGGTTATCTCGAGCATCCAGGGTGTGAGGCCCCAGAATTTCCTGATGAGCCTGATTCCCGGATGTCTCCTTTTCTCGGGAATTTCATTGTAGCCGTATTTCTGAATTCTTTTTCGGGCTTCTTCCGAAGTCAACCCGTTTCTGAATTCTGTTTTTTCCGGCTCAATGTCGACAGGGTCATTCATCGCAGCTATTCCCTGGCTTCAAGGACTTGGGTGGGACCAGAACGAGGGTGCTTCTCGACACCCGTTAGAATGGTAAAATGGCGGGACGAAATAATCAACAAAAATGCTTATCCGGGTCAGAACCGCAGCGCTATCCCCGCAAGAAAGGCATAGTCCCTCTCTGTTTCATTCAGTCCTTTTTTGACTCCGAAATCAATATCCAAATTTTCCCTCAGGGTATAGATGAATCCTCCCAGCAGAAATGCGGGATGAGTGCCGGAATCCTTATCGGTATTACTCTCCGCACCGATATTGGCGACCAACTTCAGATACTTGGTGGCCTTGAATTCGCACGCCAGAGAGGCGTGCCAGAGGTCCTGCCTCTGATCCAACTTATTTTCGTTCCTCTTGTAGCCAAGGTTCACGTCGAAGGCCCAGGGGTCCATTTCTTTAGTGGCAATGAAAAAAAAGGTTCCCGTAATACTTCCTGTCCCCAGATCCTTCTCTTTATTGCCTGCGGGAAGGCTCATCCCGGGCTTGACGGCAAAACTGAGGCCGTCTTTTTCAAAGAAGCGCCACTTTATCTCCAGCGAAATATCGGCAATGCCGCTGACGGAGGAGGCATCCTCACCGGTTTCCGTTTTCCTCCATTGATAGGGGAGTCCGAAAATCACATCCACCGTGTCAGCGATTCCATAAGTAAGCATCGCTCTGGCCTCACCTTCGCTGATTTTGGTCGTCACACTGCTTGTGTCGTCGGGGGGATCAGGTTTATCGAAGCTCAGGGAACCGTTCAGTTCCAGAAGGAACTTTCCCTTTCCCTGCGTGCCGGTGTCGTCTGTTATGAGCGGATGGGCGGCAAGGGCCGGTCCCTTTATAAAGCAAAGTAGAAGCACCACTGCTAGAATGGAGCTTCCGAGCGGGCTCAGCCGGTTCTTTTCAAAGGTGAGCAATTTTGATCCTTCCGTTCAAATTTCTCTGCACCGAACAAAACCCGCCAGTAATATCCGGCTGCGAATCCGCCGCCGGCGCCGGCCAGAAGAAAAAGGAAAAGAAGAAGGTCGCCCTGATCTTTATCGATTAAAGGCTCTTTGGCCTCCCGCCCATGCTCTTTTGCGAACTTTTCGATTACAGCTTCATCTACGCCGGACCATTTGGAATTTTCAGCAGTCATCGCCCCGGGCGGCAAGAGCGCGAGGACGAGGAGAATAATCAACAGCACCGATCCACACCACTTGCCTCGACAATCGGTATTGCTCATGCTGACACCTCCTCCGGTTTTATAATGCCCGCACGGATCAATAGATCGGGTCTTTTCCTGTAAAGAAGAATCACCATTCCTGCCGTCAGGGCCCCTTCCAGAATCCCCAGAGGAAGCTGGGTGGGTATGAAGGCGGCGAGTATCTTCATGAAAAGAGGCATGAAATCCGATGTTCCTTTTATACCGGAAGCGAGCTCAACCGATGTAGTGAAATAAGTGGCCCAGTCGGCCAGCAGGCCCGCCATGAAGGCGGCCGTTCCCGGATGGACATTCAAGGACCGGAGGGCCCTGAAAGTAAAATATCCGGCAAATGAACCCATAACGCCCATGGAGACGATGTCCGCGCCCCAGGTGCTCAACCCGCCGTGGGCCAGGAATAAAGCCTGCAGGAGAAGGGCGACAGCCGTGATGAGAATACTTATGGCTGGCCCCACCAGGATACCAGAAATGCCCGTCCCGCACGGGTGTGAGCAGGTGCCGGCCAATGGCACGGGTATAGGCATGCAGGAGATGATGAAAACGACCGCCGCCATGAGTCCAACGAGGGGCTTGAAGGAGATGTCCGCCCGGGAGCGCCTTCTCAGGACAAAGAGCCCCCAGGCGACGAAGGGTGCGGCGAAGAGAGTCCATAGGGCCGCCCATCCGAGCGGCAGAATCCCTTCCGATATATGCATGGCGTGGGCCTCGCCTGCCGGGAAAAAACTGCCCAGAAATATGAAAAGAATAAAGGCAACTCCGGATATCCTGTTTCTCATTGCCCTCTCCTTATTTCAAGGTTATGCCTGAAACAAAAAACCCCGGGCCTTCCTGAAGGCCCGGGGATGACGTTTTCCATCCTTTACGATATGACATTTACTCCGATAGCGCGAGAACAATGTCATCTTTAACAATGGACAGGTCTTCTGGCTTCCGGATCATCCTGCTTGCCAACCTTCCCACCCGCCTCAGGCGGGCAGTGGTATCTCAGGCTTTCGTCCCCGGTAACAGCGGCGCGACCGCAACGGATTTTCACCATTTTCCCTTATTCCATTGAAGGATCACCTAACACACGAATTTATGAATCGTCAAGATAAAAATCAACTTGACAGCGGTTCTCCGGGGAAATGAAAAATTATATAGGCATCTGCCTGCCGACGGAAAAGCCATCATAAACGACAATTCTCTATCTGCCGCGCCGCCAGCCACTCCATACCGGATAGCCGTTTTCATCCCTCAGTTTCAAAATCTGGTCGTCTTTCTTGATTTCTGCAGCAATGATGGCGGGTTTTCCGTCATACGTGATCCGCGAACCTTTTACCTCGATTCTGTCCTTGGGTGCTATTTTCACCTCCTGGTTATCGATGTACCAGGCGGGACCCAGATGGACCGGAATGGTCTCCTTTTCAGTTTTCAGAAGCAAATGGACACCCTGGCTGATACCTCTCCCGAGGCTGAATTTCTCGACTTTTACAACCTCTCCGCTCAATGTCTCGACAGTCTGCGGGTTGTAGAGCCTTCCATAGGCCGTGCCGGGACCCCATCCTCCCCATCCTCCTTTTCGAGGCCCCCGTTGGGCGAAAGACTCACCGGACATGAGAATAAATGACACAAATATAACAGCCGAAATGATAATGCATGTCTTTTTCATGATTCCTCCTTTCCGATTTTTGAACTCAATAAATAGCGTTGTATAAAAATCTTTGAATTTCAAGCTAAAAATTGAGTGCATGGACAGTTGCCCCGGTGGTAAGTGTCGTCTGGATTATTTATCGGCCCGGAGAGGATTTCGCCGGAAAGTTCAGGGATGCCCATCCCCTCATGTTTCTCATTGTTCTGCTTTTCGCTCTGGATTTCCTGTTCTCCGGTATTCGATCGCGGACTCTCAGCGTTCAAAAAAAATCCTCCAAAGCCTTTCTCCGGCTGGGGTGTCGCAATTTGCGAAGCGCCTTGGCCTCGATCTGCCGGATCCGCTCTCGCGTGACGCCCATCTTTTGTCCCACTTCTTCCAGGGTATGGGGACGGCCGTCCTCCAATCCGAAGCGCAGCGACAGGACCTCCCTCTCCCTTTCCGTCAAGGCACTCATCATTGCATCGAGGTGTCCCTTAAGCCTGGTAAGCGACAGGACTTCCACCGGCGCCACTGCTTCCTGATCCCTGATGAAATCGCCCAGAAAGGAGTCTCCTTCCCCTCCTATGGGGGTCTCCATGGAGACCGGTTCCTGCACGATTTTTTTCATCTCGCGGATGCGCTCGACAGGCAAGTTCATTTCTCTGGCGATTTCCTCGTCGTCGGGCTCGTGTCCCGTCTTCTGCTGAAGCCTTCGCGCAACCCGCGCCAGTTTATCGATGGCCTGCTTCATATGTACCGGGATGCGGATCGTACGGGCCTGATCCGCGATGGCGCGCGTGATCGACTGGCGAATCCACCACGTCGCGTAAGTGCTGAGCTTGAAGCCCTTGCGCCAGTCGAAGTGTTCAACCGCGCGGATAAGTCCGAGATTACCGGCCTGAATAAGATCGAGAAAAGGCATGCCACGCCCCAGATATTTCCTCGCTATGGAGACGACGAGTCTCAGGTTGGATTCCACAAGCTTTCGCTTCGCCTCCTCATCGCCTGCTTCCATCCGCTTTGCAAGCCCGATTTCCTCCTCATGGGTAAGAAGGGAGATTTTTCCGATGTTCTTCAGGTAAATCCGGACCGGACTGATGACGGCGATCTCTTCCGGTTCCCCGGCCTCCTCATTGTATGCAGGCTCGGGCTCGGGATCATCGAGTATGTCTATTTTCCGGGCGGCAAAAATGCTGTAAAGCCGGTCCACCTCGTCAACATTACGTTCGACCTCAGGAAAACGGCGGAGGATGTCTTCGTAAGTTACGAATCCCTGCCTTTCCCCGAGATCGATCAACTCGCGCAGGCCGGGAGAAAATCTCTCCATTTCTTTTTTATCCTGTTCATCGTTCATGACGCCAATCCGTGTATTCGCCTCGGGCCGGAGGCTAAGACTCAAAACACTAAAGAAAATCCGAGAAGTTGAGGGGCTGAAAGAATGTACAAACCTTTCGCCGTCAGCCTTCCGCAATCAATAGTAACACAATACGGGCGGCTTTACCGCATTAATTAGAAAACCGGGGACCGGGAGTCCGGGTGGATTCTATACTTTTCGTCCGATAGCAAAACCTTCTTCCACGGCCTCTTTGATCATCCGGGCCCCGGCACAATCTCCAATCGGATAGACATCGGGAACGGCGCCCTTGAATCGCTTCACGGATTCGGGGTCCGCCTTGAAACCCACGGCAAGGACCACGGCATCACCTTCAATGAATTCTTGGCCGTCTTTATGAAGGACTTTCACGCCTTTATCCATTATTTCACTTACTTTTACCCCTGTCCGCATTATGATTCCCGCTTTTTTCAGTCTCGCCAGAAAAAATGGCCGATATGTGGGTGATACGTTTTCCGCCATACGATCCAGCATCTCGAGAACAGTGACGCGGGTGACGCCCCTGATCCGCTCGATCAGGAACTCCGCCGTCTCGCACCCCACCATCCCGCCGCCGATAACAAGAACGGCGCCGCTGACCGCCTTGCGGCCGGTCAGAACATCCTCCGCCAGCACGACATTCGCACCTTGAATGCCCGGTATGCCGGGAATCAGAGGGCCGGCTCCCGTCGCCAGTATCAGGACATCGGGGTTTTCCTTTTTTATCATCTCCGGGCTTGCTTCGACTCCCGACTTTATATCAACGCCGGCCTTTTTCGCGCGTACAGCCAGGCTTTTCACCAGGTTACCTATCTCCTCTTTGTACGGCGGTATCGCGGCGATGAGAAGACGCCCTCCCGGCTCGTTTTTCTTCTCATAAAGCGTAACGCTGTGTCCTCTCGAGGCTGCTGTCATCGCCGCCTCGAGCCCCGCGGGCCCCGCCCCGATCACAAAAATCCTCTTCGGTTTCTGAGCGCGTTTCAGGACAGATTCCGCTTCCTTTCCCGCCGCTGGATTCACTGTACAATAAGTGGATACCGGTTTTGTCCGGTCCCTGTATGTTGCCATAATTTCCGCGAGGCAATTCGAGCAGGCCAGGCACGGTACAATTTCGTCGATTCTGCCTTCCTTCGCTTTGTTCGGAAGCTCGGGATCGGCCAGCAGCGCCCGCCCCATCCCGACGAAGTCGGCTTTACCATCGGCCAGGATCTTTTCGGCCGTAAACGGATCGTTGATGCGATTGGCGGCTATGACGGGGATTCCGACGCTGGCCTTGATCTTTTCAGCGAGATGCGCAAATGCCCCTTTGGGGAGAAACGGCTGTACCGTGGGCACCGGGGATTCGTGCCAGCCGGTGTAGGAATTAATCACGCTGATGCCTGCTTTTTCGAGGAGCTGGGCGACCTTTTTTGAATCCTCGGCAGTGTGCCCTCCTTCCATTTGTTCATCGATGTTCAGCCGGCATCCCACCGGGAAATCCGCGCCGGCCTCTCTCTTTATGCTCTCCACGACTTCCAGGATGATCCGCATCCGGTTTTCGAGACTCCCTCCGTATTCATCCTCGCGTTTATTGCTGATCGGGGAAAGGAACCTGTTGAGGAGATATCCTCCTCCCACGAGCACCTCCACGATATCGAAGCCCCCCTGCCGGGCTCTGCGCGCCGCCTTACCGTATTCACCTACGATATAATGGATTTCATCGACCGTGAGCGGTCGCGGGACACACCTCATCATCTGGTTCCATACCGGTGAAGCGCCTACCACCTCCGGAGGAGCACCGTGGAACATTACGCTGTAGGAGATTATAAGCTGCGCCCCTATTTTGGCACCATAAGAATGTATTCTTTCCGTTAAACGGCGGATGCCGGTAATGAAGCGCTCGTCGTATAACCCGGGCTCCACCGGCGAGCCTGCTTCCACCGGCGAAAAGGGAATGATAATGAGGCCGGAGCCTCCTTTTGCCCTTTCGGCGAAAAAATCTATGAGGCGGTCGCCCACGGTTTCGTCTGTTTCGCAGAACCCTGTAGTTATCGGCAGCATTACAATTCTGTTCCTGAGCTCTATTCGGCCTATTTTCGCCGGGGTAAACAAATTTTTGAGAGGCTGCATTTTTCATTCTCCTTGCAACGCGAATTTAATACGGCGGGAGAATATCAAGATACGCAGGCAATGTAAAGAATCAGGCGTTTTTTCCTCTTGATATGATCGGACATGTTGAATTATATTCAACATCTCAAATCTGCAGGACAGGGGGAACCTATGAGATTCAGAAAGACAGGAAAGATCGCGGATCATCTATGGTATTTTGGCCGCGAGGAGGCGGGAGTATATTTGATAGAAGGCCGGGACAGCTCGATAATCATCAACGGAGGCATCAGTTATATCCTTCCCGATGTGCTCCGGCAGATGGAAGAGTTCAGGATCGACAAGGAAAAGATCGGGAAGCTCCTTATCCTGCATTCGCATTTCGATCACGTGGGGATCGTCCCTTATTTCAAGAGGTCATGGCCGAAGATCGAGGTGTGCGCCTCGGGTCCCGCCTGGGATATCTTCTCCATGCCCAAGGCCGTCGGCATTATGAACAGCTTCAGCGGGCTGTGCGCCAGGAAGGCGGGGGCCGAAGACGCCCTCAAGTCCTATGATGCAGAGTGGCGGGACGACATCGCAGGCACGGTGGTTTCCGGAGGGGATAAGATAGATCTGGGCGGAATCNCCCTTTCCATCGTAGGAACCCCAGGGCATACCAACTGCTCGATCACGGCATACGAGCCGCAAATGAAAGCCCTGTTCGCTTCCGATGCCGTGGGAATACCTTTCAAGGATCATGTGTTTCCGTCGATGAACACCAACATGACACAATATGTGGAAAGCCTGGAGAGATTGAAACCCCTCAAAGTGGATTACATCTGCGCGGACCATTACGGCTATGTGACCGGGGAGGAAGCGGGCCGGTTTATCGATATGACCATCGCCGAGGCGCAAAGGTGGAGGACCTACATGGAGGATCTTTATCGGAAAAACGGCGGCGAAATAGAAGCCGCGACAAAGGCGATTACCGCCGGTTTTTTTGAGCAGATGCCGGATTATTTCATCCAGGCGGATATCCTCGAAGGCGTCTTCAAGCAGATGGTGAAGTATATATCCAAAAATATACAGCCTTGAATGATATTTTTTCAAAGATTATGAACTCAGGACGGTTATTTTCCAATCCGGAGGTGATTTATGAAGCCGATAGGGCCATTGATGTGGGAGCATCGACTCATTGAAAAGATGGTCCAGTTGCTGAAATCAGAAATCGGCAGGATCGGCGAACGTAATGCGGTCAATATCCTCCTGATCAACCAGGCGGTCGATTTTTTCCGGATGTACGCCGACCGGACTCATCACGGAAAAGAGGAGGATATCTTGTTCAGGGATCTTGCAAAAAAATCTCTCTCGGAAGCGCACGGGCGGATCATGAATGATCTGATCGAGGAGCACCGGCAGGCGCGGAAAATGGTCACAAAGCTGGTTGATTCTAAAAACGCGTATCTAGAGGGCGGAGACAGCCTGGCTTCCATTTCTGATTGCCTGCGGGATCTTGTCGAGTTTTATCCGAAGCACATCGAGAAGGAAGACAAGCAATTCTTCTTTCCCTGTCTTGATTACTTCAGCAAGGATGAACAGGATGCAATGCTACGGGAGTTTCAGGAATTCGACCGGCAGATGATCCATGAAAAATATACTCGCCTTGTGGAGGAATTCCTTGGACAGACAGTCGCAAGGCCGCCCCGGAAGTAGCAGGGCAGGATGAGCAAATAAAAAATAACTCCTTTCGTCCTTTGCTCTTCGCCCAACGCCTACTTCTTTATATATATATCCTGTAATCCACCACCTTTATTCCCTTTTCATAGACCAGCACCGGGTTCAGGTCAATCTGGTCGATTTCGGGATGTTCGGAGACGAGTTTCGAGATCGACTTCATGAGTTTCACGAGCGCCGCCATGTCTTTCGGCTTCATTCCACGCGTACCTGCAAGCAAGGGATAGCCTTTGATTCCCCGGATCATCCGCAGGAATTCCTCTTCTGCCGCGGGGAGAAGGCAGAATTCGACATCACGGTATATCTCTGTGAAAATCCCTCCCAAGCCGAACATCAGGGCGGGGCCGTACTGCTGATCCTTGACGACGCCGAGGATCACTTCGAGCCCTCCGGGCTTTGCCATGGGCGATACCGTCACTCCCTCAATCCGCGCCCCGCGCACGCGCCTCTTCACCGTCTTCACTATCTCGTCGTAGGCCTGCGCGACTTCCGATTGCTTCGCGAGATTGAGGCGCACGCCCCCGACGTCGCTTTTGTGATACACGTCGGGCGAGGCGATCTTGAGAGCGACGGGGAGGCCGATCTTCCGGGCGGCGGCGACTGCCTCCTTTGCCGAATCCGCAGGCACCGCGGCGACAGCCGGAATCCCGTACTTCTTCAAAAGATTCACTGCCTTGTCCGCCGGCATCGTATTCAGTGCCGGGGCCGCGTGTGCGGGGCGGGGCGCTTCTTTCCCGGGGACCGGATCGAAACGGAAAAGCTGAGCCAGAGCCCTGATACCCCGCTCCGGCGTGGGATAGACCGGGATCCCCTTCTTGTGCATCTTCAGGGACTCCTCCCGTTCCACATCGGCCCCGCCGCAGAATATGATCAGTTCCCCCTCGCCGGTCACGATATCAGCGGCCCCGCGGATCGGGTCACCAAAAATCACAACGCTCACGTCGAATTCCGACCTGGCTGTCTGGATCACCTTCGAATAAAGGCTGGGATCGGATATGGCGTCCCCGGTCAAATCGATAGGATTCGTCACCCCGCAATGGGCCGGGAGGAATTCTCTGAGGCGGTCTTTGAGGGCCTGGGTCGGAGCCGGATTCTCGAAACCGAGCTTCTCCGACTCATCGATAGCCAGAATGGCGGCCCCGCCGGAACTGGAGATGTTCAGCAGGCGCCTTCCCTTCGGTTTGGTCATATAGGCCAGTGCCTTGGCATAATCGTAGAGCTCCTCGAGACTGTCGGCCCGGTAAACTTTGTACTTTTCGAAAATGGCGTTGTAGATCTCATCACTCCCCGCCATGGATTTTGTATGGCTCTCCGCCGCCACCCGGCCCCGGGGCGTCCGCCCCGATTTCAGGATTACGACCGGTTTCGAGGCGCCGGCAAGGGATTCGAGGAAAGAGGCAGGCCTTTTGACCCCTTCTACATAGAGGGCTATTACCTTTGTATTCGGATCGCTGTTGAAATAGTTGATGCAATCCGACTCGTCGACATCCACGCGGTTGCCGAGACTTACGAAAACGCTCACCCCCAGCTCCTCCTCACTCGCCCAGTCCATCAGTGCCGCCCCCACGGTGCCGCTTTGGGAAATGAAGGCCATCCTCCCTTTTGTCGTCAGCAAGGGCCAGGAAGCGCAAAGATTTGCGTGCGGGTTATTCACGCCCTGGCAGTTCGGACCGATTGTCCTGACGTTATACCTGCGGGCGACCCGGGCCAGCTCTTCCTGAAGCAGTTCTCCCTCGTGACCGGCTTCAGCGAATCCGCCGGTCACAACCACGGCGGCTCTCACTCCGGCCTTTCCGCACTCCTCCACGGCTCCGGGGACGGCTCCGGAGGGGATCACGATGACGGCCAGGTCCGCAGGAGACGGTATGGAGCCGACGTTTTTATAAACAGTGAGGCCAAGGAGCTGGTCGACCTTGGGGTTGATGGGATAGATCGGACCGGAGAAACCGGCATGGATCAGGTTATAAAGGATGTCGTAACCGAGTTTTCCCGGTGTGGCCGAAGCCCCTATCAATGCAACACTTCGCGGCCGGAAGACGGCGTCCAAATGATCTGTCGATTCCATATCTGCTCCTCCCTCTTTAATGGGTTCTGACTGAAAGCTGCCGACGCAATTGCTAAAAGAACTATCACAGCCGGGTCCCGTTTTCTACAGTTAAGTTGACCACTCGGGCCCCGAACCGTGATACTGGATTGCGGCTCCTGTATCGCGGTAAGGAGCAAGCTTCGCCGGAGTGACAGGATCAAGGTATTTTTCGCCGTCGTATCCGCGAATGAACGTGGAAAGAGCAACTACCTGAGTACACCCGGCGGCGTGCAGGATAAGATATGGGCGGCCGCTGAACGCGGCACTGTGGCGGACATGGAGGCGAGGGCGGTGATCAGTGGCCGAGAACATCCCGGATTTTGCGCGACAGTTCGTAGACAGTGAACGGCTTTTGCATGAACCCGTTACAGCCCTGTTCCATAATCATTTTCGCTTCACTGTTGATACTGTATCCGCTGGCGAGGATCACCTTGACATCCGGCTTGATTTCTCTCATAGCTTGGAATGCTTTCGCGCCGCTCAAGTGCGGCATAACCATGTCGAGCAGCACAAGATCGATCCGGTCCCTGTTTTCTTTTAGAACGGCTATCGCTTCCTCGCCGCTTTCAGCCGTATAAACGGTATAGTCCAGCCTTTTCAAAATTTCTGCCGTCACCTCGACATTGATTTTTTCGTCGTCCACAACGAGGATAGTCTCCTTCCCTTTCAATATCTCATGACTAGCAGTGTCATCCGGGGCCAGCGCCTTTTCCGAGGCGGGCAGATAAATATTGAAAGTACTCCCCTTTCCCTTCTCACTGTAGACGGTTATGAAACCGCCATGGTTTTTGATAATACCGTACGCGGACGCCAGTCCCAGGCCTGTACCTCTTTTCAGTTCCTTTGTGGTGAAGAAAGGATCGAATATACGCTGCCGCGTTTTTTCATCCATCCCGATGCCGGTATCCGTAACCGAAATCCTGACGTATTTGCCGGCCCTGGTACCGTGGGGCTTCACAGTTTCCTCATCGAGATCGACGTTTAAAGTCTCCAGATAAATTTCTCCGCCTCCGGGCATGGCCTGCCAGGCGTTGATGAAAAGATTGAGCATGACCTGGTCTATCTGGCTCCTGTCGATCTCCACCGGCCAGATGTTCTCCTGGTACTTCGTATGAATCGCGATTTCCTTTTTGGTCCTCCCGAACATCTCCGAACTGACCCTGAGGAATTTGTTCATATTGGTCGGCTTGGCTTCGTATTTGCCTCCCCGGGCGAATCCGAGCAACTGACTGTTCAATTCCATTCCGTGGCGTACCTGGTTCTCTATATTTTTCAGCTTTTCATAGTGGGGATGGGCCGGGTCTATATCCAGAAGCATCAAAGAGGCATAGCCCTGGATTCCCATAAGGAGATTATTGAAGTCATGAGCTATTCCTCCGGCCAGGGTCCCTATGGATTCCATTTTCTGCGCCTGGAGGAGCTGGGACTCGAGCTTTTTCTGGGATGTGATATCCCGAACGAAATTGAATGTCGCAGGTCTTCCTTCCCAGAGGATCATATCCGAACTGATTTCCACCCAGAATTCCTGTCCACTCCTGTTTATCATTCTGCAGGTGATAAATTGGCCCGGAAATTTCTCTCCGCTCAGGAGTCTTCTGTGCCTTTCGATTACCGCTACGCAGTCATCCGGATGAATATGCTGATCGAAAGGGATCCTGCTCAGTTCGACTTCGGAATAACCCAGCAACTTCTGGATCTTCGGATTGGGAAATTTTACCACCCCATCCTGGGCGATGAAAATCCCGTCCATAGAAAAAGTGACGAGGAGCCGGTATTTTTCCTCAGACCTTATCAGGGCCTCTTCCGCCTGCTTCTTCTCGGTAATATCCATCGAATTTCCGAGCACGGCGGGCCTGCCCTGATAATGGATGGGCGTTATGGTCTCCATGACCCACCTTATCCGCCCCTGCTTATCGATGATCCTGAACTCGCAGGCAGAAGGGGGCTTTCCCCGAAGGATCTCTTTTGCATTGCATTTCACTCTTTCTATGTCATCGGGGTGGACTATGGCGTCGAAATTCCTGCCGATCATCTCTTCAGGGGTGTGTCCCGCGGCAGAGGCCGCAGTGGAATTCATGAATTGAAACCTGCCGTTCTGTATGATGTACACGCCGACCAGGGATTCCTCCAGCAGAATCCGGTACAGGTCGGCCTGCTCGCGGCAAGCTTCCTCGATCCGCTTGCGCTGCGTGATATCGAAAGCTGTACCGAGGACAGCAGGCTTCCCCTTATATTCAATGATGCCGGCGCTTATATATACCCAGCGTTCCTTCCCGCTTTTAGTCAAAAACTTGATCTCGTAACTCGCCGGAACTTTTTCCCCTCTCCAACGCGCAAGGCCCCTCTCTTTTACCATCTCCCTGAAATCGGGGTGGACACTTTCCCAGAAATTCATCCGCAGAAGCTCATCCCGACTGTATTCCATGGTTTTTTCCATGGAAGAGTTCACATACAGGAAGACATCCCCCTGATGTACGAATATCATCGCCGGAATTGTTTCCGACAGGATACGGAATTTATCCTCGCTCGCCCGGAGCTTGTCCTCAGCGTTTTTTCTTTCCGTTATGTCCCATGCGTAATTCAGAGTAGCCGGACCGCCATCCCATTGAATAAGCATTCCGTATGACTCAACCCATCGGATGCTTCCGTCTTTGCGGACGATCCTAATCCGGCCGGCGGATTCCTCCTCTCCTCTAGTCCGCCTTTTTCTGCGTTCGAAAACAAGTGTGCGGTCATCCGGATGAATAAAGGTCGATACTGGCAGAGAGTACAACTCTTCCATGGAATAACCGGTAAAGTCGGCGACCCTCGAATTTGCATAACGGATCATGTCGCCCTGAAGGACAAGGATCCCCTGGGAGGCGTATTCCACCATCAGCCGGTACTTGTCTATAGTGTGCAAAAGCCCGACTGTCTGTATCCGGCCTGAACCTGCTCTTTTCAGCTCATCGATTTCCCGCCGCAGAGCATCCAATTCCCGGATGAGCTGTATTCTGGTTTTTTTCTGATCCTGCACGTCCACTCTGACACCTGCTGCACTCAGTTATATCGTCCGATCACCTTATTTCTTTAATCAGTTTTCAAAAAACGAAAAATGCTAACCCCGCTTGCCAAATCCTCCTTCCCCGTCAAGGTCTATGTCGCCCAGTATGCCGCGCCAAACTTTTTGTTATATTCGTATTTTACTCTCCTCCATTGACATGCGACGGATCTTCCACTAGATTATGATGCCGGTTTATCTGCCCCGCTTTGCTACAGGATCAGGCCGGAGACACAAGGCCCGAAGGGAAAAAGATTCGATCGATACATTCGCCTTGAGTCCTCGGTCCTTTACCAATATATGAAATACGACGAATTGAAACGCAATGCCGTCAATTCCACGCTGAGGGCATTGCGCCACAGAAATTACAGGCTCTTTTTCGCCGGACACGGACTCTCTCTTATAGGGACCTGGATGCAGCAGATCGCAATGAGCTGGCTGCTCTACAGGCTCACAGATTCCGCATTACTGCTCGGTATCGCCGGATTTTTCAGCCAGATACCGACGTTCATCTTCGCCTCTCTTGCCGGCGTCTACGCCGACCGCTGGAACCGACGCCGCCTGCTCGTTGCAACCCAGATGCTCGCCATGCTTCAGGCGTTCATCCTGGCTTTCCTGACTCTATCAGGCAGGATCGAGGTGTGGCATATCATCTCTCTGGGAGCTTTCCTCGGCACAATCAATTCCTTTGATATCCCGGCGCGGCAATCGTTCATTGTGGATATCGTGGACAGGAAGGAAGACCTTGGCAACGCGATCGCCCTCAACTCTTTCATGTTCAACGGAGCCAGGTTGGTGGGTCCCTCCATCGCCGGGATACTTATCGCGGTTCTCGGCGAAGGGATCTGTTTTCTGCTGAACGGGATCAGTTTTCTCTGCATCATCGTGGCACTGCTCTCGATGAAAATCAGGCAGACGGAAAAGAAAAAAAGGAAATCGCGGATATGGCACGATCTAAAGGAAGGGTATTCTTATGCCTTCAGCTTCCTGCCGATCAAATATATTCTACTGCAACTCGGACTGATCAGCTTCATGGGAATGCCTTACGCCGTCCTGATGCCCGTCTTCGCCAGGGACATCCTCCACGGCGGCCCTTACACTCTGGGTTTCCTGATGGCGGCATCCGGTGTGGGCGCATTGACAGGCGCCGTCTACCTTGCCTCACGCAGAACCATCCTCGGACTTGGACGCATCATTGCGGTTTCCTCGGCCATCTTCGGATCCGGCATCTTTGCCTTTTCGTTTTCCAGAATGATTCCACTGTCCCTGGCCATGATGTTCCTGGCGGGATTTGGCATGATTGTTCAGATGGCCGCGAGCAATACAATCCTGCAGACCATCGTCGAGGAAGACAAGCGTGGAAGGATCATGAGCCTTTTCGCCATTGCCGTCGTCGGTCTGACGCCGTTCGGGAGTCTTTTTGCCGGGTCGCTCGCCTCCAGGATAACAGCACCGACAACGGTGGCTCTATCCGGCGTCATTTGCGTGACCGGGGCGCTGATCTTTGCGGCCAACCTGCGCCGGATCAGGGAGATAATCCGTCCGATCTACGTGAAAATGGGGATCATCGATGCTTCCAGGGCGAAATCCTGATTTGCTCCACGTCAGGATCCCCTCTTGCCGGAGGCCTCCTGTTAAGGCCTGAAGCCTTTTTTCACCAGCATATCCCGTGCCCCCTGCAGGCCGAGGTCAGCGGCCTTCTTGAAATCGCTCATGGATTGCCGTTTCTTTCCGATTTCGCCGAGCGCAATCCCCCGCATAAAATACGCAAGCGCATTTCCCGGGTTCTTTTTCAGGACTGCGCTGTAAATATCCGCGGCGAGTTCATGATTTCCGATAATCGAGTATACGGCTCCTTGATAGATGTAAGCCGGTTCGTAATCAGGGTGCGCCGCAATCGCCTTCTTGTAATCAGACACGGCCTGATCATAATTCCCCAGGAAAAGATTCGCAATCCCCCGCCAGACCCATCCGTCAGGACTGCGGGGCTTTTCTTGGGCCGCCTTTCTATATTCGGAGAGAGCCAGTCCATAGAGACCAGGTTCATTAAAGAGACTCGCACGGCCGTCAAACGACATGAACTCCCCGGGCATCCGCTCCAGGACCTTGCTGTGATCCGCGATCGCCCGGCCGTAATCTCCGTAACGGCCGTACATGATACCGCGGAGCATGTAAGTACGCGGGGAATCCGCGTTGAGCTCTATGGCCCTGCTGCAATCCTCTATGGCATTGCGGTAGCGTCCAGAAGCCCCGTACGCCAGCGCGCGTCCTATAAACGCCTGTGCGTAGCCGGGATTCAATTCGATCACTCTGTCGTAATACGCGATATCCACCTTGGGCTGTCCGAGCTTTTCGTAAGCCGATTTGCGCCGGTCTGCAATATCCGGCAGGCGCCTGTCCAGTTCCATCGCCCGGTCGTAATCGAAAACAGCCCGCCTGAAATCCCCGGTCTTTTCACTTGCCAGGCCCCGCTGATAATATGCCTGTGCCATTGTGGGGCTCAATTCCACGGCCCTGTCATAGTCCTTTATTGCATTTCTGTAATCACCCAAAGTCGCGCGTGCTTTGCCGCGCGCGAGGAACACGCCCGCATCGGCGTCATTGAGCCGAACGGCCATGTCGAAGTCCTCCATGGCTTTTTGCGTATTGCCTGAATCCGCCCACGCCAGGCCCCGCCAGTAATATCCCCGATAAGATCCGGGATCCCGCCGGATGATGTCATTGAAATACTCAATATCCGGTTTAAAATCTCCCAGTTCCTCGTAAGCGGCCTTGCGGGCTTCGGATGCCTCCTTGTGCCCCGGTTCTATCTCGAGAGCCCGGTCGAAATCAAGGATGGCCTTTCTGTAATCCCCGGCTTCCTGATAGGCCAAACCCCGGTTGTAATAGACAGTCGCATAGCGGGGTCTCAATTCGACGGCCTTGCTGCAGTCCGCAATGGCTTCTTCGACCAACCCCGTGTTGCTAAGAGCGATACAGCGGTTAGTATATGCGCCTTCGGATTCGGGATCCAGCCGGACAGCCTCCGTGAACGCGTCGGCGGCATCCCGGTAGCGCTGCGAGAGCAGAAGCGATTGACCTCTGAAATACCACTGCGACGAGCCGAGTTTCCGAACCAGATTGAAATACCGTTCCCTTAACAGATCAGGCGCCCCGCCGGCCGCGGCCTTTTTACCAAGTTTCTCGATTTCCACCAGATATGCCGATGCCTTTCTCCCGTTCTCTTTAAGATCACCCGCCTTGCTGCGGCTCTGCACAAGAAAATTCACGGATTTGGCCGTCTCCCGGATATCGGCGCGAATCTCTGCCTTGATTCCGAGCGTTTTTCCGTCCCAGGTCTCTTCCGTGATCCGGGGATCGACAATTCCCGACACCATCCAGAAAAGCTCCCCGGCGTCCGGCAGGTTTTGTTTTATATCGGCGTAGTGCATGAGCTCGGAACTCAAATTTCTCAGCACAATGCTGCGGACGCGCTCGAGCGCGATGATTTTCGCGCTCTGCCGGTCGTCGGCGGCCGAAGCCCGGTAAAGATAAGATGAGGTGAATATTTTTTCTTCAGTGGCGGCGGAGCGCGCAAAGGCACTCACGGTAATGAGGGACAGCACAAGGACTGATATGACTTTTCTGAACACGGTTCCCTCTCTTTCTGCACAGGCCGGCCGCTCGCCAAGACCGCGGATGCGCACCCCGGGCGGACCGGAATTGACGCTTCCAGACATACCCTTATACGGCCCAAACGTCAAGATGATCTCTTTTTCGAAATCCGACTTCGGAACGCAAAAACCAGCACCTTTATCCTATTATTAACAGCCTCTAAACAGGACTTTTTCAGTAAGCCGTTAGGAAAAAAATCTTATCCGGGCAAATAATTCTTGACACAAACACGATTTAGGAATAACGCTTGGCCGTAACCCGGATCACACTGGCATGGCAAGAGATTATGTCGAAATACGGCAGGAACCATGAATATGCGGCAGGAGCATCAGCCCCGTTCTCGCAAAGAGCGGGGTTTTTTATTTCTGCTTCTCGGCCCGCAGCCGGAAATCTATTCTCCCTGCTTTTCTTTGTCGTCGCCGTGTTTTTTTTATTCTTGCAGATCCCGGCATCGGTCCTCGCTGAAGACTGGTCGCCCCTGATGAGCCGTCTTGTGGATGACGGCTTTGACAGGCGGACGATTCAGGCCCTGTTCTCCCGGAGTGAAGTCGTTTTCGAGCCGGACGTCATGTCGAACAAACTCCGGGAACTCATCAGGAAGCGTTTTGAAAAACCCTCTGCATCCCCCTCGCGCAGGTACAGGTCTGTATATGAGAGCTTTTTGAAACCGGAGGTAATCGCCGGTGCGAGGGAGTATGTCCGGGAGAACAGGGCGGTCCTCGACGAGATCACGAAGAATTATTGCGTGCCAAAGGAAATCGTCGTTTCCATCCTGCTGGTCGAGACAAGGCTGGGATGGTTTCTGGGCACGAGAAAGGCCTTCAATACACTGGCGAGCATGGCCCTGAGTTCCGACCTTGAGATTATTCTCCCCTATCTCTCCAGTAATCTCATCACGCCGGAAAACGAGGAGTTCGCCAGAAGCTGCTGCCGTCAGAAATCGGATTGGGCTTATCGTGAACTCAAAGCGCTGATCGGCTATGCCGAGAAGACCGGGCTCGATCCACTGGCCATCCCCGGATCCATCTATGGAGCCATCGGTCTCTGCCAGTTCATGCCTTCGCACGCCTTCACATTCGGCATCGACGCGGACGGCGACGGCCGCATCGATCTTTTCGCCACATCCGACGCCCTCCACAGCATCGCCAATTACCTGCAAAAACACGGCTGGAAATGCAGGATGAGCAAGAACAGGCAGCACAGGGTTATCCTTTCCTATAATCATTGCCATACCTACGCCAATACCGTTTTATCGATCGCGAACAAGCTGAAACCCGGAATTCGCACAGTCAAAAGAAAAATCCACTCCAGGCCGGCCTGAGAGTCGAGAGGTATTCTCAAGCCCAAGACTTGGGAGGGCCTTGCCCTTGGGTTGAGAGCCTTCAAATCCATGGACTCAGGATTCTGAATTCAGAACTGTTTTTTTGAACTCATCCTTTCCCGTGCAGAAAAATAAGACATTTCGAGGCTGAAAATCAGAGACAGCTTGATAGCTCGTAAAAGGGGGGTTCTCTAATATCGGACTTGAATCCGGCGGCGCTCGACTTTGCCCTTCATAACACCTCGCTCTTTACACCTTGCGATTCCGAAATTCTTCGTGCCCCGGCTCCGGAGAAACTTTAATTTTCGGAAAGGAGACAAGCCAAGATGAAAAAAATCCTGCTGATTATCGCGTTGCAGGCCGCAGTCTCGGTTCCCGTACTCGGTTTCAGCGATACCGTATTTTCGGGCCGTTCCGACGGACTGAATATAGTTATGGCCGACTCCGGATCGTATTCCAGACCTTGGGGAAGCGAAGCGCCCATGTCCGGTCCGGAACCGGATATGAGAAAATCGCTGAATGGCGGAGCGACTACTGAAAGTTGGTGCGGCACAAGAGATAAGAAAGGCGACGGGGCCTCTCCGTCTGAGGGCAGCGCACCCGTACCCGGCCCCGGCGGCCGTGAAATCACTGAGCCTGAAGGTGCCACGTCAGAGAGTTTCTCTCCCACGCCTGAATCCGACAGTGGATCCAAACAGCCAGAGAGCCCCGAACCGTAAGATGTAAAATACAGTCTTCGAGCACGGACCGATAGTCAAAGGCTAAAGGAAAACACTCCTGAGTTCTACACGCGCCTTACTCTTAAGGGGGACAAAGTCCGGGCGCAGCCGGGAATCTTTGTTCCTCACCAAAAATGAACTTTTCATCAATCTTCATAATCTTGGAACTTGACAACTTTTCGATGTGCCTCTATACTAAAAGCGCTATTCGGATGTACTCTTGAGCAAATACCCGGCGCTTTTTCATTCTGCCCTCTATCCAAATTCACAAGTTCATTTTCGAAAGCGGTATCCGCCTGTGCATCGGATTGTCTTCTCCTGACGATCAATTACTTTAAGATCGATCCGGAATGAGTAGAGTTGCATGCAAGGGCTCAAGAAACCATCCCATGCAGGCAATTCGAGTGCAATTTGCGGATGAACTGGAGGGTGGGTATGGTAAGGAGATCCCTGGAAATTCAAAAACCATATGGCCCTCTCGGTATTTACTTTGTCGGCTCCTATCCCCCACGGCAGTGCGGTATAGCCACTTTTACGCATGATCTGGCCGACTCCATCGGCAACGAGATCGGGCACGACAGTCTTCGCATAACAGCTATCAATAATCGGCTGGAAAGTTACGATTATCCGGATGAGGTTGTTTTCGAGATTCATCAGAATAGAATCAATGATTACCGGCTGGCGGCTGATTACATCAACTTTTCAGGCGTTGATATAGTGTCAATGCAGCATGAATTCGGAATATTCGGGGGACCCGAAGGCACGTACATCAATCACTTTCTGGCGAACCTGAAAAAACCGGTTGTCACCACTTTTCACACGGTACTGCATGAGCCGGGCGAAGCGTACCGGAGAGCGCTGTGCGAAGTCGCAGAAATGTCTCAGGGCATCGTCGTCATGAGCAGGCATGCCGTAAACATCCTGAGAGAGGTTTACGGAATACCTGAAAGCAAGATTTATTTCATCCACCACGGTGTACCCGACGTCCCCTTTGTCGATCCGAACTATTACAAAGACCAGTTCCAGGTGGAAGGACGTTTCGTGCTCCTGACATTCGGTCTGTTGAACCCGAACAAAGGACTGGAGACTGTCATCAAGGCCCTGCCGGACGTGATCAGACGATATCCCAATATCGCATACATCATCCTCGGGGCAACCCACCCCGAGATAAAAAAAGTACACGGCGAGGAATACCGGATATCCCTTCAGAGGCGTGTGATTCGGCTCGGTCTCGAAAAACACGTATTCTTCCACAACAGGTTTGTCGATTTGAAAGAATTGTGTGAATTCATCGGAGCATGTGATATTTATATTACGCCCTATCTGTCCCGGGAACAGATCACAAGCGGTACTCTGGCCTATGCCCTTGGAATGGGAAAGGCGGTCATATCCACTCCCTACAGTTATGCCCGGGAAATGCTTCAGGATGACAGGGGCAAGTTGATAGACTTCGGGGATTTCAAGGGTCTGTCCAGTACCATCATAGACCTGATTGAAAATGAAGTGAAGCGGCACAGCATGCGAAAGAGGGCATATGAACTGGGCCGTCATATGATATGGAGTAACGTGGCCAGAGAATATCTCCAGGTCTTCCGGCAGATTCTGGAGACCCATCAATCTCGGTCTCAGGCTGAAAGCTTTCAGCCCCGGACTCTTCCTCAGGAGCCCCTCCCGGAGATCAATCTGAATCAGATCTTCCGTCTTACGGACGATACCGGTATAATACAGCATTCAATTTACGGAATTCCGGATCGGAGGTTCGGCTACTCCACTGAGGACACTGCCCTTGCCCTGATTGTGTCCCTTACTGCGTACGACCAGTTAAGAGATGAGAGCTTTCTTTCGCTGGCGAATACATATCTTTCCTTTCTGAGGTATGCACAGCTTGAAAACGGACGGTTCCACAATTTCATGAGCTACGCCCGACAATTCCCGGATGGCGAGGTGGACGAGGATACATGGGGGAAAGTGATATGGGGCCTGGGCTGCGCGGTGGAACTCGGCCCCACGGAAGGTTTCCGGACGCTGGCGCGCGAGCTGTTCGAGAAAGCGATCGTCGATTTGAATATGACTCAGGCCCTGCCGAAATCGTATGCCATACTGGGGCTCTCCCATTTTCTGGGAAAATACACAGGGGCCACGGCCGTAAAGAGGCTCCTGCAGACACTCGCGGATGAATTGATGGAGGAATACGCCGCTTCGGAAGGAGACATGCGATGGTTATCGGGCGAGAAATGTTCCGGCCCCGCCAGGATACCCCAGGCGCTGCTGAAGGCATACAGAATGCTCGGAAACGACTCCTATAAAAAAACCGCCCTGGAAATCCTGGACTTTCTGTCCGAAGCCGCCAATACGGGCGATTTCTTCAGCTTCGCGGGCGATGGTCTGCGGTTGGGCAATAAAGACGGATATGAAAGGCCGGTCGATGCCGGCTCCATGGTGGAAGCCCATGTGCTGGCATTTGAAATCACCGGGAACGAACGCTATCAGGAACTGGCCAGGTCCGCATTCGACTGGTTCCTGGGGCGGAACAGGCTTGGAATGACCCTCTATGATTTTTCAGTGGGGGCTTGTTACGACGGCCTGGAACCACACGGAATCAATCTCAATCAGGCAGCGGAATCCACGCTGTACTTTCTGCTGGCCAATCTGGCCATGTCGGGGCAGCAGATATCAAGACCGATACTGAATTCTGCGGAAATATCCCATGCGGCCCAAAACCGCGCTGCGGACAAAATCATAGAGGAGAGCATGTAGGATCACATGAAAAGTACGGAGGGAAAGAAAAGGGAAGACCCTATTGTAATGATATCCAGTTATCCCCCCCGCCTTTGCGGGATCGGGACCTTTTGTGAAGAAGCCCGGGAGTTCATAGAGAAACGCCATCCTGAGCGGGATGTTCTGGTCATAAGCCACCTGGACGGCGCCGGTGAGGGAGTATTCCCCCTCATCGACATGACCCGGAGGAACTGGTGGAGGCCGGTGGCGCAAAAAATCCAGGAACTGCGGCCGTATGTTATTCATATCCAGCACGAATACGGTCTCTACGAATATTTCGATGAGCGAGGCCAGGGAGATATGAACGAGGGATTTCTCGATCTGCTCGATGCCCTCGGAGACTGGCCTCTTGTGGTTGAGCCGCACACTATTCATGGCAGGATGCGCGACCTGGAGGCGAACTTCGTCTATGAAATGAGCCAGAGGGCTGATGTCCTTATCTTCAAGTGCCATTATCAGAAATGGCGCCTTGACTGGATTTTTTCGGGCCGAGGCTGGAAGACACCCCTGAATATCATGGTCATACCCCACGGATCGAGATCCGACAAGCGCTGGGGCATTGACGAGATTCCAAAACTGCGCGCGGAAATCGGCCTGGACAAACTGCCGCATGTCGGAAAACACCTGGTAGGTCTTGTCGGCTGGATTCAGGCGAACAAGCGTTGGGATATTCTAACATCCATGTGGGAGGAAATAGCCGCAGAAATAGAGGACCGGACAGGAGAGCACTGGGACCTTCTGGCGGCAGGAACCATTCGCGACCCGAATCACCTGGGCGATTATAAAAAATACATCGAAGAAATCGAGTTCCTCGAAAAGAAGGGGCTGGCCCATTATTACGAGTTCATTCCGCGGGGAGACATCTATTACAAGATCATGGCCATCTGCGATTTCATCGTCCTGCCCTCCACGGACGAAACGCAATCCGGGACACTGGCCCGGATCATAGCCCTGAACAAACCTTTTATTACGACAGCTCCCATGGAAGGGCTTACCGCTCAGACACTGGAAAGCGAAGGAGGATTGCTCTTTACCACTAAAGAGATGCTGAGGCAGAAAGTAATCCGCCTCGCCTGTGATGAGGACCTGCGCTTGGAGCTCGGACGGAACCTGAAGCTCTATCTGGAAAACGTGGTTTCCTGGAATGTCGTGTCGCAGCAATACGATGAATCTTATGCTCTTGCCAGGGAAGCGAAGAGGACCGGAATTAAGGTCAAGCTTCCCCTCGAATTCTGACAGGCAAAAAACCGATCAGGAGATGAAAAATGGAATACGCCACCGGCGTCCAATCCTTCCGTCCATATTTCAGGCGGCACCCGGACAACCCCATTCTGACGACGATAGACTGGCCCTATCCGGCCAATTCCGTATTCAATGCAGGCGCAACCACTGTGGGAGGGGAAACGCTCTTGCTCGCCAGGGTGGAGGACCACAGGGGTATTTCACATCTGACGGCGGCAAGGAGCCGGGATGGGGTTGCCGGCTGGAAGATAGACCCTGCTCCCTCTTTGATGCCCGACCCCGGCAGATATCCTGAAGAGCTGTACGGCATCGAAGATCCGAGGATTGTCCTGCTTGAAGAGAGCAGGAAATGGGTTATAGCCTATACCGCTTATTCCCACGGCGGTCCTCTGGTGGCGCTCGCCTGCACCACAGATTTCAAGAATTACGAACGGTTGGGACCCGTCATGCCCCCCGAAGACAAGGACGCGGCGCTGTTTCCTCGCAAGTTCGACGGAAGGTGGGCCATGATCCACAGACCGAGCACCGCCTTCTTTGCCGGGCGCGTGCATATGTGGATATCGTTCTCGCCTGATCTGAAGCACTGGGGAGACCATAAAATACTCCTGCGATCCCGCGAGGGCGGCTGGTGGGATGCAAATAAAATCGGCCTGAGCGCCCCTCCCATGGAAACACCTGAGGGGTGGCTTATTCTGTATCACGGCGTCAGGCAGACACCGGCGGGAAGCCTCTACAGGCTGGGGCTGGCTCTTCTTGATCTCGAGAATCCCCTGAAAGTGCGCCGGCGCAGCAATGAATGGATTTTCGCCCCTATGGAACCTTATGAGCGGACGGGAGACGTAGGGGACGTGGTTTTTCCATGCGGCTGGATACATGACAAGGAAAAAGGGATCATCCGGATGTACTACGGCTGTGCGGATACATCCATAGGGCTCGCCACGGCCGATTTCAAAGAGCTCCTCGATTACATCCTTTACTGCTGCCCCGAACCCCGGGATCTTCCGTCCAGTAGATGAAATTGAAAGGATACCTGTGAAGATCGCGATGCTCAGCCCGATATCCTGGCGCACGCCTCCGCGGCATTACGGCCCGTGGGAGCAGGTTGTATCCCTGTTGACCGAGGGCCTTGTCCGGAAAGGGATCGATGTTACTCTTTTCGCAACGGCCGACTCTGTAACTTCCGCCGCGCTGAAATGCATATGCCCTTCGCCGTGCGAGGAAGACCCGACTCTCGATCCGAAAGTATGGGAAAGCCTCCACATATCCCATTTGATGGAGCAGGCCGCCTGTTTCGATCTGATTCATAACCACTACGATTTCCTTCCGCTGACATACAGCAAACTGATCCACACTCCCATGCTGACGACTATTCACGGGTTTTCCTCCGACAGGATTTTGCCTGTATACAGGAAGTACAACCGCCACGTCCATTATGTATCCATCTCCAGCGCGGACCGCTCGCCCGACTTGGATTACATAGCTACTGTCTACCATGGAATCGTGGTGGAGGACTTTCCATTCAATCCTCTGGCGGGTGATTATCTTCTCTTTTTCGGGAGGATCCACCCCGAAAAAGGGGTCAAGGAGGCGATAGATGTGGCCCGCAAACTCGGGATGAAACTCTTGATAGCCGGTGTCATACAGGATAAAATTTATTTTCAAAAGGTCGTGGAGCCCGAGCTGGACCACTACCGGATCCGCTACCTGGGATCGGTGGGGCCCGATAGGCGCGGTCCACTGCTTGCCGGAGCGCGCGCTCTGATCCACCTCATCAATTTCGACGAGCCCTTCGGGCTCAGCCTGGTGGAGGCCATGGCCTGCGGTACTCCTGTTGTGGCGAGGCCGCGGGGCTCGATCCCGGAAGTGGTCGTCCACGGCGAAACAGGATTTCATGCGACGGACATCGACGCAGCCGTGGCGGCAGTGAAACAGATCCACGGGATCGATCGCCATCGATGCCGGGCATGGGTGCAGGAGAGGTTTCACCGCGACCGAATGGTGGAAGGCTACATGTACGTATACTCCAGAATTCTCTCGGGGGAGGATTTGTATGAGCGAAATGGAAGACAGGAACAAGTTCTCGATCGGCGTGAATTACTGGCCCATCCGCAAGGCCATGGAGATGTGGAAGGATTTTGACGCCGGCGAGATACGCGATGATTTCGCCCGCCTGGGCCATTACGGACTTTCTCCTGCCCGTATCTTTCTCCTCTGGGAGGACTTCCAACCCTCGCCGCGGCGCATCAGCATCCGGTCTTTTAACAATCTTGCCGAGGTCGCCCGCCAGGCCGATGACCACGGCGTGAAGATCTGGGTGACCCTTTTTACAGGACACATGAGCGGAGCAAACTGGCTTCCGTCCTGGATGATTTTGCCCGGTCCCGGAGAAAAGGGCCCTTTTCCTCTTATTACGGAATGCACTCCTCATCAATCCGCCTATCGGAATCCATATTCAGAAGAGGATGTCCGGGAGGTTCAGAAATATCTGATTCATGAACTGACGATCGCCCTGCACGATCACCCGGCTCTCTGGGGATGGGATCTGGGCAATGAGCCCTCCAATTTCTACCGGCCTGCAGACACCGGGCAGGGGCGTACATGGCTCGAGGAAATGATCGGGAAGATCAGAGAGATCGACAAAATCCATCCCGTTACCCTGGGACTTCACCAGAAAGACCTCGAAGAAAACCGATGCATCGGGCCGGCCGAAGTAGCTGAGAGCTGCGATCTACTGACGATGCATGCCTATCCGGCGTACTCTGCATGGTCGGCGGGAAAAACCGATCCTGTTTTTCCTTTGTTCCTGGCGGAACTTACGAGCCGGCTGGGCGGCCGTCCGGAGGTGTGGATTTCCGAATTCGGCATTTCGACGGCACAGGATCCTTTATCTACGGATGAGGAGTCAGCAGCGCGATATGCCTCGGAAGCCCTCGAATACATGAGAAGGGGCTGCGTTCCGGGCGCGCTCTGGTGGTGCTACGGGGACTATGCACCACAGGTATGGGAGAGAGCCCCTTTCAATGAGCTGGTGCATGAGCGCTCATTCGGGCTCTTCCGCAATGATGGATCTCCCAAGCAGATCGCTTCCGTGATTGAAAAAGCGCCTCGGACGAGAGAGGATCGCGCGGTGCCGTCGGGATGGTTCGACCTTGAGCCGTTCAGGTTCTGGAGCGACCCTGAAAAAGAAATACAGCGGCTTTACAGGAACTTCCGGGAAGGGCTTCAAAAAAGAGAAGAAGCGAGTCTGTAAAATAAGGATTCTTTCAACAACCCGTAAATAAATCTGGACTTGGACTTGAATTAAATGTAAATCGACGAAAAAAGAAAAAGCGGGTGTGGGATGTCTCAAAATTTATACTCTGTGGTATTGGCGGGAGGAAGTGGTACCCGATTTTGGCCGCTCAGCCGGGAGAAGATGCCCAAGCAGTTCCTCCAGATACTGGGAGACCGCAGCATGTTTTCCATGACCCTGGATCGCGTGCGAGCTCTGGTCCCGGATGAAAGAATCCTGATAGTCACTATCAGGTCACAGGCGGACGAGGTCAGGAGAGAGCTTTACAATCTCGACGCTTCCCGCATGAAAATACTGGAAGAGCCCGTTGGGAGGAACACCGCCGCGGCGATAGGGCTTGCCTGTGTCCACATACTTCAGGAATCCCCCCGCGGTATCCTGGCTGTTTTTCCGGCAGACCACTACATACGCGATGAGTCGCGGTTTCTGGACATCATGAGGCACGGTTTCAAGGCCGCAGACGGCGGATGGCTGGTGACACTGGGAATCAGGCCGGTCAGGCCGGAAACCGGGTACGGGTACATCATGAAGGGTGATCTGATCGACCCGGAGGGAAGTGAAAATCGGGACAGATCGCTGTTCCGGGCGGAGCGCTTCACGGAGAAGCCCGACCGGCGGACGGCGGAGGAATATTTGCGCTCAGGCCGCTTTTACTGGAACGGCGGAATATTCTGCTGGCGGGCGGATGTCCTGATGGATGAGATAAAGCGGTATCTGCCTTCTTTGCATGAGGGATTATTCAGTATCCAGAAAAGCCCTGAACGGCTCAATGAGATTTACCCGACCCTGGAATCCGTATCCGTCGACTATGGCATACTCGAGCACTCCGACCGCGTCGCTATGATTCCGGCGGATGTAGGATGGAGCGATGTCGGCAGTTGGGAGGCCCTCTATGATCTGCTGGGCAAAGATCAGGAGGGGAACGTTGTTCGCGGCGATGTCGTGACTGTCGGTTCACGGCGCTCGCTGATCAGGTCTGAAGACCGGCTGGTGGCCGCCGTCGGCGCCGACGACTTGATCATTGTGGAAACATCGGACGCTGTGCTCGTTTGCCGCAAAGACATGAGCCAGGACATCAGGGCGATCGCCCAGCACCTGATCCGCCAGAACAGAAGGGAGGCCTTGGTCCGTCCCCTTGTCCTGAAGCCCTGGGGCGCTTACAAGATCCTTGACGAAGGAAACGGTTATCAGGTGAAATGGCTGGACATCCGACCGGGACAGCGCCTCAGCCTGCAAAGCCACCGGTTTCGGTCCGAACATTGGACAGTAGTTGCGGGTACGGCAACGGCGACATTGGATGATCGTGTTTTGGATGTGCCGGCGGGGAAAGATATCTTCATACCTTTTGAGAGCCGGCATCGTGTCGAAAACAGGCTCGGAGAGATGCTCCGGATCATCGAGGTTCAGACTGGAAGTTACCTCGGCGAAGACGATATCGTTCGCTACGAAGATGATTATGGCCGCGCGGGCCGGTCCTGACCGCGGTCGCCCCGGGTCGCGGAGTCCGTAGTCCCCGACATCCGTTCTCTCCAAGTCCCCCTCTTTTCCATTTCTTCCGGAATTGAAAATCTATCTGTATATTCATCCATTTACCAATTTTATATTCAGGTATTTCGAAGCTGAAAATCAGGCATTGCTCGATAGCTGCTCCGGAGTTGCTATATTATAAACTTTGTAGCTTTGTCCGGTCAGCAACCTTTTAAGCGGAGGTTGGAAATATTTGACAAACCGTTTAACTCTGTATGCCCCGCACAGCACATAAAAGCCTGTCAGAAAATTCGTATCACAGCACCTGAATTGCCCTCGACCGCAGGTCGAGTGGTTTCATGATGCGTCGATTATAAAATCGACTCGATGTCTACCGTCATCTTCAGACGGCGATAGGCTTAAAAATGCATGGCTAATGGCAAAAGGAAGAAAACACAATCAATTTGTTTGCCTTTCGCTTTTTGCCTGCAGCAAAGCTGTGCAAAGGACAATAAAGATCGGTGCTGTCCAAATGAAAAAAAGGATATTAATAACCGGCGGCGCGGGCTTCATTGGATCTCATCTCGCAGACGAATTAATAGCCGGGGGTTATTCAGTGCGCGCCCTGGATAACCTGTCCTGTCAGGTGCACGGCAAAGAAGCAAGAAGGCCGGACTATCTGAATCCGGAAGTCGAACTAATAATCGGAGACGTCCGCGATCCTGCCGCCGTGCTTAAAGCCCTTCGCGGCATGGAAGCGGTGTTTCATCTGGCGGCATGTGTGGGGGTCGGCCAGAGCATGTATGAAATTGAAAAATACACCAGCACGAACAATCTGGGCACGGCTGTCCTGCTGGAAGCTCTCATCAAGAATCCCGTCGAGCGCCTGGTTGTGGCTTCCAGCATGAGCGTTTACGGGGAAGGCCTGTACCGGACAGCCGGCGGAACTGTATGCCATGTACCGGACAGGACGATCGAGCAGTTGAAAAGAGGGCGATGGGAAATCAGCGGTCCGGACGGTGAAATCATGGAACCTGTACCCACGCCTGAATGGAAGCCTCCTTCCCTGGCATCGGTGTACGCGCTTTCAAAATACCATCAGGAGAGGACGTGTTTCCTGATCGGGCGTGCTTATGGGATCTCGACAGTCGCCCTGCGGTTCTTCAATGTCTTCGGAAGCCGCCAGGCATTGTCCAACCCGTATACAGGCGTGCTCGCAATTTTCGCCTCCCGGATTCTGAATGGAAATCCTCCGCTTATTTATGAAGACGGCGGGCAGCGACGCGACTTCGTGAGCGTCCATGATGTTGCGAAAGCATGCCTCCTCGCATTGGAAGTTCCCGGTGCCTCGGGCATGGTCTTCAATATCGGCAGCGGCCGCTCACGCACGATCGGTTCCATTGCCGAGAGTATGGCATCTCTTCTCGGGATGGATTCCCTCAAGCCTTTCATTACCCACAAATACCGCGTCGGAGATATCCGGCATTGTTTCGCCGACATATCGCTTGCAGCGGATGTTCTGGGATACAGACCCGAAGTGGAATTCGAACAAGGTCTTGTCGAGCTGGCCGCGTGGCTCGAACGGCAGGAGCCTGCGGATCTTTTCTCGAAAGCAACGACCGAACTCGCCGCAAGGAGACTTACCGTATGATCCGGAGGCGAAGAAACGAAGGTCGCGGACAACGTATAAAGAGCAAGGTCCCCGACAGCGCACATCCCGTTATGATTATAGGGGGAGCCGGATTCATCGGATCGAATCTGGCCAACCGGCTGCTTATGGAAGGTGAGCCGGTGCTTATCTTTGACAACCTGTCCCGGTCGGGCAGCAGGCAAAACATCCTCTGGCTTACCGAACGCTTTGGTGACCAGGTCCAGGTTGAACTGGGCGACATCCTCGATGCAGGCAAACTGGCCGGACCTGTCGGCCGTGCAAAAGTCATTTACCACTTTGCGGCGCAGGTAGCCGTCACCACGAGCATCAAGGACCCCCTCTGTGACTTCGAGTCCAACCTGCATGGAACACTGCTTCTGCTCGAAGTCATGCGCTGCGTGAAGAAAGCGCCTCCTCTGGTCTTTACGTCGACAAACAAGGTATACGGCCCTCTTGACGACATCCGCCTGCGCCGAAACGGATCCCGCTATGAACCAGTCGACATCTCCGTATGCACCGCGGGAATCAGAGAAGACCGTCCCCTCAAATTTCACAGTCCATATGGATGCTCCAAGGGCGCGGCCGACCAATACGTACTCGATTACAGCCGCATTTATGGATTGAAGACCGTCGTATTCCGCATGAGCTGTATCTACGGGCCGCGCCAGTTCGGCACAGAAGACCAGGGCTGGGTAGCCCATTTCCTGATCCAGGCTCTGCGCGGACAGCCGATAACTCTTTATGGAGACGGCATGCAGGTCCGGGACGTCCTTTACATCGACGATCTCGTTGATGCTTTTATGCTTGTCCGGGAGCATATAGAAAACCTTACCGGCGAAGCTTTCAATATCGGCGGCGGCCCTCAGAACACCATAAGCCTGGTCGAGCTGATCCGGCTTATCGGCGATATACACGGAGATATTCCTGCCGTGCGTTTCATGGGGTTCCGCCCCGCAGATCAGCTTTATTATGTTTCTGACTTCAGAAAATTCAAATCGATCACGGGATGGGTTCCACGAACAGGTATTCAAAACGGCGTCAGACGGCTTTACGAATGGCTTGCTGATAACCATCCTGAAGTCCTTTCATTACATCACAAAAAGGTCAACATTCAATGAGATATGCTCTTGTAAATCCGAACTGGAATTTCGAAGGAAGCATATACTTCGGATGCCGCCACCCTCACCTGCCGGTCGAATTCGGCTATGCCTGCGGCCTTCTCGAGGAGAAAGGGCATGAAGCTGAAATCATAGACGGTCACCTTGCATGCCTGTCCGGGACGGCCCTTAAAGAAAAAATCGCGGCGTTCAGACCTGATTTCATCGTACTGACAACAGCGCCGACGTATCTTTTCTGGCGGTGTCCACCTCCCGAACTGCGCATTCCCATTCATACAGCCGCTTGTCTCAGGGATATAGACGCACTGCTGATCATCGTGGGACCCCACGCTTCCACTACACCCGGAGCCGTCCTCCGGAAGACCGGTGCGGATCTGGTCTTGCCCGGGGAGTTCGAGACAGTCCTTCCAGAATTGGCCGAAAGGCATCCAGACTGCTGGAAAGAGATATCTTCTGTCTGCTACCTGGATGGAAACGGGCTTCGCAAGACGGGAAAGGCGGGCGAAACGGACATAACAGCCCTGCCGGCCATCCGATGGCCGACCGAGATGATCATCCGGCATACTCACCATCACCATCGATTCGATCATTCAGAACGGAAGGGGGCCGGGGCCGAAATGGAAACATCGCGCGGATGCCCCTTCTCCTGTTCTTTCTGTGCACGGGAGAATTTCCGGAGAACTTACCGTAAAAGACCCCTTGCCGTCATTCTGAAGGAGCTTGACAGGCTGATCTCGCAGGGTGTGGAGTATGTCTATTTTATCGATGAGATTTTTTTCCCGGACAGGCGGTTGATAGAAGCCCTCAAGGAGCGCAGGATCAAGTTCGGCGTGCAGAGCCGGATCGAGCTATGGAGTTCCGAGATGCTTGACCAGCTCGGGGAAGCCGGCTGCGTTTCCATTGAAGCGGGGATAGAGAGCATATCGGTTGAAGGCCGGATGGCGCTCGACAGGTCTTCCAGCCTAAGCAGCAGCAAGCTTGCAGAGCGCCTTATCCATGCAAAGAGAAGCATCCCCTTTGTGCAGGCGACTCTGCTTGACGGAGGTCTGGACGACCCACGCGCTCTTCAGGAATGGCGCACATACCTTCAAAAATTCGGCATCTGGGCCAATAAGCCGGTCCCCCTTTTCCCGTATCCCGGCTCAAAGGAATATTCGAAAAGGTGGGGCGTTCCCGATGATATGGCCTGGGAGAGAGCCCTCACGTTCTATCTCGATTCGAATTCCGAATTCAGCGATATACAGGAGCAGAAACCCATCTCCCTATCCGAACTGGAAAGGAGGACCGGGCGTCATGGATTACCATGACTTCCTCAGGCCGAAACGTATTCTGATGACCTCGGATGCGGCCGGAGGCGTGTGGACATACTCACTCGAACTCGCCCGTGCTCTTTCCGGATACGGGATCGAGGTGTTCCTGGCGACCATGGGTCCTCCTCTGAATCCCGGACAGCGCTCGGAAGCTGGTCGCATTTCGAACCTTAAGATCATGGAGAGCCGGTTCAAACTGGAGTGGATGGAGAACCCCTGGGAAGATGTTGAAAAGGCCGGATTCTGGCTCCTTGAACTGGAGGACCGAATCAATCCGGACGTCATTCATCTGAATGGATACGCGCACGGTGCACTTCCATTCAGGTCCCCCAAACTGGTGGTCGGACATTCGTGCGTCGCTTCCTGGTGGGAGGCCGTGAAGCGCAGTCCGCCCCCCCCGAGCTGGGACCGTTACCGTCGGGAAGTCGCCCAGGGGATCGCCGCCGCTGATATGGTGGCCGCCCCGACAGAAGCAATGTTCTGGCTTCTCGTTAAACATTACGGCTCCATCGACTGCGGCAGGGTTATCTACAACGGCCGCGACCCCAAAGCATTCAAGCCCGGCAACAAACAGCCCTTTATTCTTTCGGCAGGACGCCTATGGGACGAAGCGAAGAATTTTTCCGCTGTGGATAGAATTGCTTCCCGGCTCCCCTGGACCGTTTACACAGCCGGAGAGGGCGCGACCGCCGCTGCAGGCGGGGCAAGGCATCTCGGATACCTGCCACCCAGGGCTCTCGCACACTGGTATTCTCTGGCTTCAATCTACGTTCTTCCGGCGCGGTATGAACCCTTCGGCTTCACAGTGCTCGAGGCGGCTCTCTCCGGATGCGCCCTCGTACTCGGGGACATATCCAGCCTGAGGGAAATATGGGACGAAGCGGCCTTGTTCGTACCTCCTGACGAATTCGGAGCCTTAGAAGAGTCCGTAAGGCGTCTTATCCATAATCCGGCGCTGCGCAGGGATATATGCTCCCGTGCGTACCGCAGGGCCCTCGAATTCACCCCTCGCCGGATGGCGGAGGGTTATGCCGCGATTTACAGGGAACTGGCGGAGGGGTGGCATATAAGAAACGGCTTTCTCACACACCGGAGCGCAGCGGATCGGAAAACGTAGTTCCCAATCCAGGCTGGAAAGACGGAAAGATGAACATCGTCATGTTCTATCATTCGATTATCTCCGATTGGAATCACGGCAACGCGCATTTCCTGCGCGGCGTTGTCACCGAACTGGCCATGCGCGGGCACCGAGTCCGGGTTTATGAAGACAAAAAATCATGGAGTTTTCAAAATCTGGTTCATGAGTACGGCGAAGCGCCGATGCGTGAATTCTGCAGCACTTACAATGGACTGAGCATTACCCGGTATGAAAAGAATTCACTCGACCTCGGTCGCGCCTTGGACCATGCGGATCTGGTCATCGTTCATGAATGGAACCCGCATGATCTTGTCTGCAGGATAGGGGAGTACCGGAGCCTGGTAAAGAGCTTCCGGCTTCTGTTCCATGATACCCATCACCGCTCTGTGACCGATCCCGATGCAATTGCGGCATATGACTTCAGGAACTACGACGGTGTTCTCGCATTCGGCGGCGTGATCCGGGATTTGTATGTGGACCGGGGATGGATCGGGCGGGCCTGGACATGGCACGAAGCCGCCGATACCCGTATTTTCCGGCCTTTCCCGGAGCAGCGCAAAGAGGGCGACCTCGTCTGGATCGGCAACTGGGGAGACGAAGAGCGTACGGAGGAACTGAAGGAGTACCTTTTGGAGCCGGTTAAAGTGCTCGGTTTGAAGGCGCGCGCGTACGGAGTCCGTTACCCCCGCGCGGCACAGTCCATGCTGGCCCACGCCGGAATATCTTACGCTGGATGGCTTCCCAATTTTCATGTGCCGAGGGTTTTTTCAGCCTACCGCGTTACCGTGCACATCCCGCGCCGGCCCTATGCGGTACACCTGCCCGGCATTCCGACTATCCGCGTTTTCGAGGCTCTTGCTTGCGGGATACCCTTGATATGTTCCCCCTGGAGCGACGCGGAGGGACTCTTTACGCCGGGCCGTGACTATCTTGTGGCGAAGAACGGAAATGAAATGAAAGACTTCCTGCGCGCCGTGCTGAACGACAACTCTTTGCACGCGGAGCTGGCGGCGCACGGTTTAAAGACGATTCTTTCACGGCACACATGCTCTCATCGCGTCGACGAGCTGCTCCGTATCTGCCGCGAAATCGGCTGCGGCGACCGGGACCACCAAGAGAATGATTACACGAAGAGTCGGGGGCAATGCGTATGGCCGTCGGCATGGAAATAGCGTTCTTCGGCTCCAGCCTGGTCTCCGCATACTGGAACGGGGCAGCCACTTACTACAGAGGAATCATCAAGGAACTTGCCGCCCGCGGGCACCGGATCACATTCTACGAGCCGGACATCTACAATCGTCAGGACCACCGTGATATTCCCGACCCCGAGTGGGCCAGAGTCTTCGTCTATCCGGGGCGGCCCGAAGGAATGGACAAGGCCATCGATGATTCCCGCCGGGCGGACCTCCTGATTAAGGCAAGCGGCGTCGGGATATACGACGATCTGCTTGAGAAAGCGGTGCTCGATATCAGGAAGCCCGGCGTGAAAGTAATCTTCTGGGATGTCGATGCGCCGGCAACTCTTGATAGGATAGGAAGAAATCCTAATGATCCGTTTCGGGCGCTGGTACCCTGCTATGATCTCATACTGACATACGGGGGCGGCCGTTCTGTAGTGGACGCCTACAGATCACACGGGGCGCGCGCTTGTATCCCCGTATACAATGCTCTCGATCCGTCGACTCATTTCCCTGCGCCGCCGGAAAACAGATTCTCGGCAGATCTTGGTTTTCTCGGCAACCGCTTGCCGGACAGGGAATCACGAGTGGATGATTTCTTTTTCGGTCCAGCATCCGCTCTGCCCCATTTTCATTTCATTCTCGGCGGCAACGGGTGGCACGATAAACCGAGACCAGCCAATGTCGAATATCTCGGGCATGTTTATACAAGGGACCACAATTCCTTCAACTCATCTGCAAAAGCCGTCCTTAACGTCAGCCGGGAGAGCATGGCGCGCTATGGTTACTGTCCGGCGACGCGGGTTTTCGAGGCGGCCGGTGCAGGCGCCTGCATGATCACGGACGAATGGGAAGGAATTGAAATGTTTTTCGATCCCGGATCCGAAATTATCGTCGCAAAGAGTGGTCTCCATGTCGTGCAGAAGCTCGAAGAGCTGACACATGAAAAGGCAAGGAGGATCGGCGAGGCGGCAAGGCGAAGGGTACTGGCCGAGCATACCTACGCGCACCGGGCGGAGGAACTCGACCGCCTTCTGAATTGAGACTCTCCGGAAAAGCTCCGGATTCGCCAAGGAAGCTCAGGTTGGCGGATTCATGAAAGGAGGAGAATCTTGGCAGACTATTCCTTAAGGATCATCATTCTCGGCCTCTCGATAACTTCCTCATGGGGCAACGGACATGCCACAACGTACAGGGGACTGGTGAGAGAGCTCTCCCTGCGGGGTCACCGGGTCCTCTTTCTGGAACGGGACGTCCCTTGGTATGCCGCGAACCGCGAGCTCCCGCTGTCCTGCGGCAGTATCTGCCTTTATTCGGGTATAGAGGAGCTCAAAAAGAAATTTTCACGGGAAATTCGCGAAGCGGATTTTGTCATGATCGGATCTTACGTCCCGGACGGCATAGAAGTCGCCAGGTGGGTGCTGAAGACGGCTTCCGGCGTAAAAGGATTTTACGACATCGATACACCGGTGACGCTGGCCAAGATCGAGCGGCGTCACTTCCAGTACCTCTCTCCCGAGCTGATTTCCCGCTTTGATATATACCTCTCCTTCACGGGCGGTCCGATACTGGAGCGCCTCTCATCGCAGTACGGCGCCCGGATGGTGCGCGCGTTCTATTGCTCCTTCGATCCCGAACGGTATAGTCCGCTCCCCTGCGAGAAGGCCTGGGATCTGGGGTACATGGGAACTTACAGCGAGGACCGGCAGCCGACCCTCGAGAAGCTCATGCTCGGTGCGGCCCGTTTGTGGAAAGAGGGCCGCTTCATCACGGCGGGCCCTCTCTATCCGGATGCTACTGTCTGGCCCGTCAATATCAGGAGGATATGTCATCTCCACCCTGCCGAGCACCGCCTTTTTTACAACACGCAGCGATTCACTCTGAATGTCACAAGATCCGAGATGGTCAGGGCCGGCTTCTCGCCGAGTGTGCGCCTTTTCGAAGCGGCCGGGTGCGGCACGCCGATTATCAGTGACTACTGGGAGGGTATCGAATCTCTCTTCGCGATCGGGCGGGAGATCCTTATCTCGCGGTCGGCAACGCATACTCTGGAATATATCCGTGACATGCCGGAATCCGAAAGGTTCGCCATTGGTGAACGGGCCAGGGCACGGGTCCTGGCGGAACATACATCAGCTCACCGGGCCTCTCAGCTCGAGAACTATATCATGGAACTACTCGGCCGCCGGAAAGTCAGTCCGGCGAACATCTGCAAGGACGGAGCCGCAAAATGAAATTCGTCATTTTCGGTCTGACTATCAGTTCCTCATGGGGTAACGGACACGCCACTATCTGGCGGGGTCTGTGCGACGCTCTTGCCAAAAGAAGGCATACTATCATTTTCTTCGAGAAGGACGTCCCCTGGTACTCCAGTCACAGAGACCTGTGGGAACCCGCAGGCGCCAAGCTGATCCTTTACACATGCTGGCAGGATGTGCTGCCGTCGGCCGAGGCGCATCTGCGGGACACGGATGTCGCCATTGTGACCTCTTACTGCCCCGATGCTCTCACGGCCTCCGATCTCGTCCTTTCGTCGCGCGCCCGGATCCGCGTTTTCTACGATCTTGACACACCGGTGACTCTGGACGGGCTGCGGCAGGGGCGGGATGTGGCCTATATCGGTCCCAGGGGACTGCAGGATTTTGATCTGGTCCTGAGCTATACCGGAGGCATCGCCCTGTCCGGGCTGAAGGAACTCCTGGGAGCCAGAAAGGTCGCTCCTCTTTACGGCAGCGTCGATCCGGCAGTACACCGCCCCGTTCCAGCGGGGACGGGCGGCCTGGTAGATCTCTCGTACTTGGGAACCTACGCCGAGGACCGTCATGCCGCTCTCAACGCCCTCTTTCTTGAACCTGCCCGGATGCTTCCGGGCTTCAGGTTCAGGATCGGCGGATCTCTTTATCCGGAGACGTTCCCCTGGGCGGAGAATATCTTTTATATTCCCCACGTCGCTCCTTCCGATCATCCGGCATTCTACTGCTCTTCAAGGCTCACTCTCAATGTGACCCGTCGCGCCATGGCGCAGATGGGCTACTGCCCGTCCGGTCGCCTCTTCGAAGCGGCGGCATGCCGGGTTCCCATTGTGAGCGACTGGTGGGAAGGGTTGGACCACTTTTTCGAGCCGGGCCGGGAGGTGATCATCGCACAGACATCGGAAGATACAATCCGCGCTCTGAAAATGCATCCCGAACGGCTGTCCGGAATAGGCCGCGCTGCGCGCGAGCGCGCGCTGGAATTCCACACGGCCGAGTGCCGCGCGCGGGAGCTGGAGCGAATCATTCTTTCGACGGAGAGCGGATTATGTGGGGCATAATTCCTGCAGCAGGCATCGGGAGCAGAATCCAGCCGCTTGCATTTTCAAAAGAGCTTCTTCCCGTCGGAATCACTACAGAGGGATCCGTCGAAAGGCCAAAGGCGGTCAGCGAATATCTCGTTGAGCGCATGATCCGCGCAGGGGTGACTAAAATCTGCTTTGTTATATCTCCATCCAAATTGGACATCGTCTCGTACTTCGGCGCAAAAGTATCTTCCGCACCTGTTTATTACGCCGTGCAGCAACGTCCTTCCGGGCTCTGTGACGCCGTCTTCCGCGCCTTGCCGCTTATACATCCCGGCGAACCAGTGGTCATCGGCCTTCCCGACACGATCTGGTTTCCTGTCGACGGGCTCTGCAATCTCGGGAACGACTCCTTTTCCTTTCTCCTTTTTCCGGTTGATCACCCCGAGCATTTTGACGCGGTGATCACTAATCCGGACGGACGGGTAACCGAAATTCAGGTCAAGAGGCCGCAAGCCGGATCGCGCTGGATATGGGGCGCTTTCAAATTTCCGGGAGCGGTCCTGCACGATCTTTACCGCCTCTGGTGTGATCGGGACAAGCGCGATGAATATGTGGGCGCTCTAGTCAACGCCTATATCGAACGGGGAGGAGAAGTCCGAGGTGTCCCGGCGGGACGCTCCTATGTAGATGTCGGCACTCTTGAAGGCTATCGGGAGGCAATCAGGCTTCTCGCCGGAGAGCACGGAAGCAGCCCGGAATTTTAGCCGCAGATGGATTCTCTATGAACGGGTGGATTCATGAAAGGCACTGACCTCACGGCTGACCAGATCCGCCGGCGCGTTCAGGAACTGGGCGACTGGTTCCAGAATATAGATCTGAAGGGAGTTCAGACGGCGCCCGATCATTATCTCGGCGATTACCCCGCCGCGAAATGGAGGCTATTTGCGGGCTCCATCCCCCCGGATCTGCGCGATAAATCTGTGCTGGATGTCGGCTGCAACGCCGGATTTTATTCCATAGAGATGAAACGGCGAGGAGCTGCCAGGGTCGTCGGCATCGACAACGACGAAAATTATCTGGCGCAGGCGCGCTTCGCCGCCGAGGTCTGCGGAGTCGAAATAGAATTTAGAGAACTGTCCGTTTACGACGTGGAAAAGCTCGGGGAAAAGTTCGACCTGGTCCTCTTTCTTGGTGTTCTGTACCACCTGAGGCATCCCCTGCTCGCCCTCGATCTCCTGTATGAGTACGTTGTGGGAGACCTGCTCGTTTTCCAGACGATGCTGAGAGGCAGCGGTAATGCAGAGCCGATAGGGGAAGACTATCCCTTCCAGGAGACGGGGATTTTCAACCGGCCTGACTTCCCTTCCATGTACTTTATTGAAAATAAATACGCCGGCGATCCGACAAACTGGTGGATCCCGAACCGGGCCTGCGCGGAAGCCATGCTGCGAAGCGCCGGCTTCGGCATCATATCCCATCCGGAGGAAGAGGTCTTTATCTGCAAGCGTTGCGCAAAGGAGGGATCGTATGGTTGAAGCGGTCATGTTCTGGAATGAACCGAATAATCTTTCGCATTGGGATTTCGAGATCGACCCCGGCTGGAAAATCTATGCGGATATGGTGAAAACGGCGGCAAGTGCAGTGATCGCCGAGAGGCCAGGGGGCGCCCGCCTCCTCGGGGGCATATCCCCGATTGATGCCGATTTTATAAAGAATATGGAAGCGCAGGGAGTCCTGGATTATCTCGATGCCGTCGCCGTGCACGGATTCCCCCTTGACTGGAACCACTGGACAATCCATGAATGGCCCGACAGGCTGAAAGAAATACGGAATGTGACGCACCTTCCGGTATGGGTTTCCGAAGTCGGCGTCTCCACATTCGGCGCCGAAGAAGTCCAGGAGTTCGGGCTTTCGAGGACGGCGGAACTCCTGATCGGAAATTCTCCCCGGATACACTGGTACAGCCTCTACGATCTGCCCCGCACCTGGCCCGCCACGACCAGGCACAGGGAATCGGAAGGATCGTCCTATTACCGTCATTTCTATATGGGCCTCCTGAAGGAGGACGGCACGCCGAAACTGGCATTGCGCCGGTTTGCTTCCTGCACGCCTGAATTCGGCATCTGCCAGTGGTTCCATTTCGAAGATCATCGTCTGGATGGAGCTGTACGGTGGATGCGGGAGCTGGGCGTGAAATATCTGCGTACGGGTCTCAGTTGGGCGGACCATTACCGGCCTGACGCCATCAGGTGGTTCGACCGGCAGATGAAAGCTCTGGAAAAATTCCATGTGACTCTGACGTTTTGTTTTACGCCGGAACATCTCGGCCTGCGTCCATGCCACACGAGTCCCCCCAGGGATATCGAATCCTACGCCGAATTTTGCGTCGAAATGGTGCGCCGTTATGTTTGACGCGGGTTTGAAAGGCATGACCGTACTCAGCGTGGCCTACTCCCTTGCGCCGGTCAGGCCCGATACGGCGGGGGGTGCCGAGCAGGTGCTGGCCATGCTCGATTCCGCCGTTATCCGCGCAGGCGGACGATCTATCGTAATCGCGTGCGGTAATTCGCAAACGGCGGGAATCCTCATTGAAACGCCTGTGCCCGTCGGAATCCTGGACGCAGAAACGCGTCAGCGGGCCCGGGAAAGGCACCGGAGCGCGATTGAATATGTACTCAAGCTGTACGATATAGATCTGATTCATATGCATGGGATAGATTTCGACAGTTATCTTCCGCCTCCCGGCATTCCGGTGCTGATTACTCTTCATCTGCCTCTATCCTGGTATTCGCAGGAATCCCTGAGAACGGGCCGTCCTGAAACATACCTGAATTGTGTATCTGCTTCGCAGAGGCGCGCCTGTCCCCATGGTGTTAAATTTCTGCCCGATATCGAAAACGGCGTCCCCGTCGAACGCTACGAAGGACACCGGCGGAGGGGAAAATTCGTCCTGGCCATGGGTCGCATATGTCCTGAAAAGGGAGTTCATATCGCCATGGATGCGGCAAGAAAAGCCGGACTGCCTCTCATGATCGCAGGCAATGTCTTCCGCTATCCGGAGCATGAAAACTATTTCAGGAGAGAAATCCTGCCGGGACTTGACGGGCGGCAATGCCGTTTCCTGGGTCCCGTCGGCTGGGAATACAAGAGGCTTCTGCTGAGCTCGGCCCAATGTGTGCTCCTTCCGAGCCTCGTACCAGAAACAAGTTCCCTGGTTGCCATGGAGGCACTCGCCTGCGGTACTCCTGCCGTCGCTTTCCCCGAAGGAGCCCTTGCCGATATCATAGAACACGGAAAAACGGGTTTCCTGGTTAACAATGCGAAGGAGATGGCGGATGCCATCCATTCGGCCGCATCTCTGGATTCGGAAATCTGCAGGAAGGCGGCGAGAGACCGTTTTTCGGCTGAGCGCATGATCGCGCAGTATTTTGATGTCTACAAAAAGATCGGGGGGCGGTGGAAGAAATACAGACACCCCGCCATGAATCACGGCCGATGAAAAATCATCCTACGGACATTCGAGTTGAAGAAATTACGACTCTGGAAGCCCTGGAAGCAATCCGCCCGGAATGGTATGCTCTGTGGGAGCAATGTCCCCGGGCAACCCCGTTCCAATCACCGGATTGGCTGCTGCCGTGGTGGAGATATTTCGGAAAAGGAAGCCTTTGGGTGCTTGCCTTGAGGCAAAACGGGGACCTTGCGGGACTCGCCCCCCTTTTCATGGACGTTCAGGACTGTAATCTCTCTGGTCCGTCTATCCGCTTTATCGGTACGGGAATTTCCGACTACCTGGATATACTTCTGCGTCCTGCCGCCGAGGAGCCAGGAATAAGACTTTTTACGAATAAAATCGTGAATCAATCGCCGAGATGGGATTCCTGCGATTTCGAGGAAGTCAGGCCGGAATCGCCCCTGTTGACCGTTGTCCTGCCGGGCGGACTCGCATTGAGATCGGCCCCGATGACCGTATGTCCGGTCATTACTCTACCGGATACGGTAGACTCTTATATTGCCGGGCTTCCTTCAAAGCACCGGCGCAGTCTCCGCCGGGCCGAAAGGCTGCTTCAACAGTCAGGCGAATTTCGAATTGAGAAGGCCGATGCGGAGACACTTCCGGAATTCCTCGACACCCTGTTCGTTCTGCACCGTGCACGGTGGGGGAAACGGAATCTTCCCGGTGTGCTGGAAAACCCGCATATCCAGTCCTTTCACCGCGAGGTTTCCACGATGATGTTGAAGCGCGGGATTCTTCTTCTGTACAGGCTTGTTTGTAACGGAACGACCGCCTCCATTCTGTATACTTTCGAGTGCAGGAGGAGAAATTACTGTTACCTTTCGGCCTTCAATCCGGAACTCGAGCGGTTAAGCCCGGGAGCGGTCATCATGGGGCATGCGATCACGGAGGGCATCCGTCGGGGGAACACGGAATTCGATCTTCTGCGCGGCAACGAGCCCTACAAGTATCTCTGGGGGGGGCGCGACCGGCCAAACTTCAGGATCATTATCGAAAAGGTGAAGAACTGATGACTGCTTTTCTGTTTATCCGGCATGCCTCGTGCGATATGCTTGACCATTCTATTGCGGGCAGGACGCCCGGCGTTCACTTGAACCGGCAAGGGAAAATGGAAGCCGTGAGTCTCGTGGAAAAACTGGCGAATATAAAAATCAGTGCGATATTCTGCAGTCCCCTGGAACGGGCGTACGAAACCGCGGAGCCTCTGGCGAAGCACCTCGGCATGGGTGTGATAAGATCCGATCGTCTTGATGAAATACAATTTGGAGACTGGACGGGCCGCAGTTTCGGCGATCTGTCACACATTCCGCACTGGCACCAATTCAACAATTTTAGAAGCGGCACACGCATACCCGGAGGCGAACTGATGACGGAAGTTCAGAACAGAATTATCACGGAACTGGACCGGCTGCGGGCAGAACACCCGGATGACATCCTGGCCCTTATCACTCATGGAGACGTGATCAAGGCCGCCGTCCTGTATTATGCCGGCATGCCCATGGATTTCATGCACCGGATAGAAATCAGCCCGGCATCGGTGAGCATTATAACTTTGGATGACCGAGGCCCGCGTATCCTCCGGTTGAACGACACCGGCCCCATCAGGCTTTAAAGAGTCAATGCATGCGCAGTAAGGACATATCCACCGGCTACGGCCCATTTGCATGGTTTTATGACATGTACTGGGGAAAAGAATACCACAGCTTCGCAGGCGCCATAGTTGAGCGGCTCCTGTTTTCGGAGATACCGGCCGGAAGCCGCATCCTGGATATCGGCTGCGGCACAGGCCACATGGCCCGGGCATTGATTGCGCACGGCTATCCGGTCACAGGAATCGATATCTCCGAAGAAATGCTCAGTTATGCCCGTAAAAAGGCCGCTGCAGCAGAATTTATCCTGGCCGATGCACGGGTCTTCCGCGCATCCAGGCTGTTCCAGGCGGCCGTATCGACTTTTGAGAGTTTGAACCACATCCTCACACCGGCCGGGCTCCGCGCGGTTTTCAGGAACATTCACACGGCTCTGGCACGGGATGGGGTTCTCGTATTCGATATGCTCATGGAAGAGGCTTACAGGAGCTCCTGGCATAAAACGGCGGCTATTGTCGAGGAAGACCATGTTTGCATCATCCGGGGGAGCTATGATCCCGTGAAAAGAATAGGGAAAACGAACATCACCATGTTCCGCCCCGGGCACAGGGGCTGGGTCCGTTCAGAAGCGAATTTGATCCAAAGGTGCTATCCCCTCGGACTGATTGTCCGCGCGCTGGAACAGGCGGGATTTTCAGATACAGTGCGTTTCTCCGCCGCAGCCGATCTGGGCATGCCCGGGGACCTCGGATTGGGCAGGGTGTTTTTCAAGGCCCGAAAATGAAGAGGCGATTCCATGATTGTCTTCAGAAAACAGGAAAAAATAACCGAACCGCGGGAGCACTTCGCCCGCATAAAGCGCCTTGTACACCAGTCGCAGACGGGCTCATCGTCCTCATATGAAGATACAGTCGATATTCTCGTGGAATTCGGAGAATTCGAAGCGGCTGTAGTCGACGCCCTCTGCAAGGGCATTGACGACGACAACTGCATCACGCAAGCCTTTCGGGAACTGGGCATTCTTACAGGATCCCTCCTTTTTCAGTCCTGGTCGGGAGAAACGGCCGCACATTCATGTCTCCTGGAGAGGATAAAAACGGGCCTTGCAGCTCTTTCGTCTATTCCTCTGCCCGAGCTTATATGTGTGCGGGTCGCCGAAGGCTACGTCCATTACGGAATCTTTCCCGAGATGTATCTTGAAGCGGCCAGGAAATTCCACCATGCAATCAGCCCGGGGCAGGTCGTCTGCATTGGGATCCGCAGTATCGGCACAAGTCTCTCCTCGGTCGTGGGCGCGACTCTGCAGGAACTCGGCTGCGATGTCCATTCCTTCACTGTCCGCCCCCGGGGTCACCCGTTCAACCGCAGAATACTTTTAACTCTTGCAATGGAGAGAAAGCTGACGTCCTTTGCGGGAGCTCTCTACCTGATTGTCGACGAGGGGCCGGGACTGAGCGGATCTTCCTTGTGTTCGGCCGCTCAGAAGTTATCGGAACTGGGAATTGAAGACGACCGGATCATCCTCTTTCCCTGCTGGGAACCCGACGGGACGGATTTCGTCAATAAATCAGCAAGGGACTGCTGGCGCCGCCACCGGAAATTCACCGCCACTTTTGAAGAAGTCTGGATTCAGAACGGCCGTCTCAGCGAGATCCTGCCGCTTCCACCGCAATTGGATATTTCAGCAGGCCGATGGCGGGCCCTTTTCTATTCCGGGGAATCCTCCTATCCCGCCGTCCACCCTCATCACGAACAGCGAAAATTCGTCTGCGCGGACGGCGAACTCCCCATCCGGAATTTCATTCGCGCCAAAGACCCTGCCGTCAGTCTTCAAGACGGCAACGGACTGCCGCTGCTTGCAAAATTCGCCGGTCTCGGGCGCTACGGGAAGCTTAAGCTCGCCCGGGGATTAAAGCTTGCGGAACGCGGCTTCACTCCGCGTCCCGTAGGGCTTGTCAACGGCTTTCTGATCACTGAATTCGTCAGGGGAGAACCAGTCAGCCGGCAGGACGTCATCCGCAAAGATCTTCTCGATACCGTCGCACAATACGCCGCCTATTTGAAAACAGACTCGCCGGGCGCACCGGATGCCTCCACGGACGAAATAATGGAAATGATCAGGACTAATATCGGAGAGGGTCTTGGAAGCGAATGGGTGAAAAGGTTTGACCAGATCAAAGGCACCTATCGTGTATTCGACATGTGCGAGCCTGTGGCCGTCGACGGGCGCATGCTGCCGCATGACTGGATAAGGACGACAAAAGGGTTTTTAAAGTCCGACAGCCTCGATCATCACACTGACCAGTTCTTCCCCCGCAGCCAGGATATTGCATGGGATATTTCTGCGGTCAGTATTGAGTTCGGATTGGACAGATCGCAGAGAAATTACCTGGTCGAACGCTACCGCTCTTTAACGGGCGACCGCTTTATAAGGCATCGCCTCCCGTTCTATTCTCTGGCGTACATAGCCTACCGGCTCGGCTATGTCTCTCTTTGCGCGGCATCTCTGGGTTCTACTCCCGACGGCGTAAAATTCAGGGCGAGTGCGGATCGCTATGCATCCATGCTGAAGCGCCTTATCGCGATTTATGAGGGGACATCCATTTAATTCACACGACCTTTAATCCGTTGTCTTAAAGGGATTTCAGGTATTTCGAATCGAGAAATCAGGAATTTCAGGATGGCAGACCATGAGCATCTATATTAGATGATCTATATACCTCCTCAGATTCCCGCCATCGGACAAAAACCATGCGATACTTTAAATCGAATGCCCCTCAGCAGGCGGTTCTGTTCGAAGCGGGGCTCCATTTTTTTATTTCAGGAGAACGGAAATGAAGAAGAAAACAGTGATGCTCGCCGTTATAGCCCTTTTCCTGGTTTCATGCGGCCCCGCCGTTAAATATTCCTCTGCACCCACTCTACCGGAAATCCGATCTCCTTCGTACCCCGTGGCGCAATATACGATTCAGACGGGTGATGTCCTGGATATCAAGTTTTACTACAATCCAGAATTGAATGAACAGATCACAGTACGCCCCGACGGACGCATATCACTGCAATTGGCGCCGGAAGTCATGGCGGCCGGCTTGACGCCTTCCGCCCTGAGCGGCATACTGAACGAGAAGTACGGCACTGAACTGAGGGAGCCCAAGGTAACCGTTATTGTGCGCTCTTTCGGGACCCAAAAAATTCATGTCGGAGGCGAGGTGAACCGTCCCGGCCTGATCAATCTCGCCGCTCCTATGACCATCATTCAATCCTTATCCGAAGCTGGATGGCTCAAAGAAACCGCCCGTACGAACGAAGTGGTCGTAATCCGCAAGGATGAGAAGAAAAAGCCGCTTATCTTCACAGTCGATCTGGACAAGGCGCTCGACGGCACCGATCTCTCCCAGAATGTCCTCCTCATGCCTTATGACATCGTCTATGTTCCAAGGTCCCCCATAGCTGATGTAAACCTGTGGGTCGATCAATACATCCGCAGAAATATCCCGGTCCCGTTCGGTTTCGGGGTAGGCTGGACATTAAACGAGTGAGGTGTCGAATGGAACAGAAATATACTTCAGGAAACCTGAGGGACTTCTTTCGGGTTATCTTCAAATACAGGAGAAGGATATTGTTTGTGTTCTTCGGCATTGTCGCGGTTGTAACAGCGGCGACTTTTTTGATGCCGCCTGTCTACGAGGCGAAATCCACCGTAATGGTGAAATTCGGAAGAGAGCTTATTTACAGGCCGGAGTTAGGCGACGGTAGACCTTCCGTCCTGCTCAACCAGGACAGTCTGATCAACACTGAAATACAAATCCTGACCAGTCGTGATTTAATACAGAAGGTCATCTCCACAATAGGGCTGGATGAAATATACGGAACCAACAAATTCCGGAGCATCCCTTCGGGGACAACCCCCATGGAAGCCGCCATTCTGCAATTCGAAAAAAGCCTGGTGATAGAAAATAAACCCAGATCCGATGTCATCCAGATATCTTTCAGCCACAGTGATCCTCGGACTGCTGCCCGGGCGGTCAATCTTCTGGTTGATTTTTTCAAGGAAAAACATCTCCAGGTATTCAGCGGCCCCACAACGCCGTTCCTTGAGCGGCAGCTTATGATTTATGAGCAGAAATTGCGGGATTCAGAAAAGAAGCTGGAGACATTCAAGCAGACGCACGGCGTCTTCTCCATGGACGAACAGAAAGGATTGCTTCTCAGGCAGAGAACGGAGCTGGACACCGCCTTCAAGCATTCGCAGAATCAGATAAGAGAATTGCAGCAAATGCTCGCCTCGGTCAAAGAAAAGGGCACGCTCAATGCGGAACGCCAGGCCGTAATTGACAATACAAAAAACCAGCTCCTCACCCTGCGCCTGAAGGAACAGGATCTGCTGAGGAAATACAAGGAAAACAGCCGGACGGTTGGGAACGTGCGTGAAGAAATACGCGTTGTCGGCGAATTTCTGGAAAATCAAAAAGCGGATTTCAGCAAAAGCGAGATCGCGAAAATCGAAGCGGACCTGAATGCTCAGAAAGCGAGAAGCGCCAGCCTCAGCCGACAGATATTCAGACTGGACAACGATATCCGCATGCTGGACTCCCGGGAAAGAGAGCTACAGGGCCTGAAGCGTGATCTGGCGATCAATGACGGAAATTACCAGACCTACTTGAAGAAGCTTGAAGAAGCCCGGATATCAGACGAGATGGACAGTCAGAAGATAGCCAATATCAGCGTCATCCAGGCAGCCGCCGCGCCGGCCAAACCGGTGAAACCTAAGAAAGAATACAACATACTTCTCAGTATTCTTGTCGGCGCCGTATCCGGCCTGGGCATCGCTTTCCTGTCGGAGTATTCATCCCAGGGCATATCTACACCCGAACATGCAAGAAAGAGGCTGGGCCTGCAGGTGCTGGCAGCTCTCCCGTACAGAGAAGAGAAATGAAATGTACTTGAATTTTTACAACTTCAAAAAAGAACCCTTTCACATCACGCCCGACCCGGATTTTCTCTTCTTGAGCAAAAGCCACAAGGAGGCTTTGGGTTCCATCATTTACGGAATAGAAAAAAGAAAAGGCTTTGTCGCCATCACGGGTGCGGTCGGGGTCGGCAAGACCACCATTCTCCGATCATATCTTGAGAAGGCCGACAAGGAGAAAATCAAGTCCATTTACATTTTTAATCCGAGCGTCTCATTTAAATCCCTCCTGAAAACAATTCACCAGGAACTGGAAATTGAAACCCGTACAGACGATGTTCATGAAATGGTGGATCAGTTGCATCGTTCCTTGATCGAGGAGTTCAAAAATGGTCATAATGTAGTCCTTGTAATCGACGAGGCCCAGAATATTCCCATTGCAACCCTTGAAAATCTTCGCATGCTGTCCAATCTCGAGACCTCGAAAGAGAAATTGATCCAAATGGTCCTGATCGGCCAGCCGGAATTCGAACAGATGCTGAAGAAACACTCACTCAGGCAGATTAACCAGCGGATCGCAATCCGTTCCGTGATTCTGCCCTTAACGCCCAAAGAAAGCAGCGCCTATATTCATCATCGCCTTGCGAAAGTCACAAGCGACGGCGAGCGCGTCTTTACCAGAAGTGCCGTCAGGAAAATAGTAAAGGCGGCTCACGGTGTACCTCGAACTCTGAATATCCTCTGCGACAACGCCCTCATCACGGGATACGGCTCCCAGAAAAAGCCGGTAACCGCCAGAATGGTCAGAGAAGTCCTGTCGGATATATCAGGCGGTAAAAAGACTTCCATCCTGAAGTGGCGGTACGCTTCAGTTCCCCTGTTCGCCATGGCCGCTGCCGTCTTCTGGTTTTCCCTGTACGAGGAACCGATGAAAAAGGAGCAACCGCCGCCCGGGCCTCAAAAAATGCTTCCCTCTATCCAGAATCTCCCATCCGCGGCGGAAAAGCTCCCCGAATTCCCGCAACCGAAGGTCCCGGAGAGACAGAAACAATATCCGGTGATGAGGGCAGTCAAAAAAGGAGACAATCTATCCACACTGATACAGGACGTTTACGGGTTTTCCGATCCCAAGATCATCGATTGGATAAAGAGCAAAAATCCATCAATAAAGAATGTTCACAAAATATATATTGGCAATGAGATACTTTTTCCCGAGCTTGATTCCATGTCGAAGAAGAGGACTCAGGCCGATACAAAGCAGAGGTGAAAACCATGAGCAAAATCTACGAGGCGTTGGAGCAGGCTCAAAAGGAGCAGAAAAGGATACTCCCCGGCGGTTCCTCTCCCGCCGGCGCTCCCGCAGTAGCCGGCAGAGAGGATGAGATGATCGGCCTTTACCACTCGATCGAGACCCTTCTTCCGGGCTATGAGAGAAAGAGCATCCAGTTCATAGGATCGCGGGAGGGGGAGGGGACATCGACCATCGTAAGGGAGCTGGCCCTGGTTGCCGCATCAAAAAAATCCAGGACAGTGCTCCTCGTCGACGAAGACAGGAAGAATCCGAAACAGCACACCTATTTCGGCACCACCGCCGAGTATTCCTGGGAAAATACGATCCGTGAGGGAATTCCCATTGAGCAGGCCGTTTACCGGACCTTCAGCCCCAACCTTTTTGTCACGTTGGTATCAAGGAACGCCGGATTCGAAGCACATTCCATCAACCCGTCCATGCTCACAGATCTGTGGGAAAGACTCACAGAGGCTTTCGATTATATCCTGGTCGATTCCCCCCCCATGCCGTCATCGCCGGACAGTCTCGTCCTGTCGCGCATGGTCGATGGTATCATTCTGGTGATCGAGGCCGAGAAAACCCGCTGGCCGGTGGTGGAATGCGTCAAGGAAAAAATCGTGAATTGCCGCGGCAATATCCTGGGAGTGGTATTGAATAAAAGAAAATATCACATTCCCGATTACATCTATAGGAAATTCTGAAGACAGGATATTCACGATCCATGCGGAACCGAAAGGAAGTAAAGAAATCGCAGCCTCTCCATTTCTCCTCCCATCTGCTGATCGACCATGACAACGGTCTATACGTACAGGATTTTTTCAACGAAAGGCTCTATCTGGAGAGAAGGAGAACCGAGCGCTCAAAGACGCCCTTTCTGCTCGTTCTCCTGAACATCGAAGAAGCCGTCCGATCCGCCTCGAACAGGAACAAAGTGGTTTTCGACATCGCCTCGACGCTGTTTTCAGTCACGCGGGAAATCGACCTGAAAGGCTGGTACCGGTACAGCTCCGTGGTCGGGATAATTTTTACCGAAATCAACGCGAGCCTTCCGAAGCAGACCAAAGAAAATATCCTGCATAAAATCTTTGGAAACCTGAGTAAGCGTCTGACGGGCGACCAGTTGAAAAAAATAAAAACGTCCTTTCATTTTTATCCGGAAATTTACGAAATAAAAAAGGAAGATATCAGCTTCGACAGCAGTCTGTATCCCGATCTGGTTCTGGACAGGTCCCGTAAGATTCCTCTGTTTTTCAAAAGGGCGATGGATATCGCCGGCAGTCTCGCCGCTCTGATATTTTTTTCCCCTCTCATCCTCCTTATTTCTCTCGGGGTCAAAATATCTTCACGGGGCCCGGTCCTGTTCAAACAGGAAAGAGTGGGGCTCTTCGGCAAGAAATTTATGTTCATGAAATTCCGCTCTATGTATGTGAATACCGATCCCCGCGTTCATCGCGAATACATCAAGCTGTTCATCAGCGGCAGGTTGCATGAACGGGAGGACAGCTCGCGCAGTGGCTCTGCTTACAAACTCAGGGGTGATCCGAGGATCACGCCTTTGGGCCGGCTTCTCAGAAAGACGAGCCTGGATGAGTTGCCCCAGTTCGTGAATGTACTGAAGGGAGATATGTCCCTTGTAGGACCCCGCCCGCCGATACCTTACGAGTGCAAAGACTACGATGTCTGGCATAAATCCAGGATCCTGAACATGAAGCCCGGAATCACCGGACTCTGGCAGATCAAGGGCCGCAGCGCCACTAGTTTTGATGACATGGTCAGGCTCGATCTGAAATATATCAGGACGTGGTCGCTCTGGCTTGATCTTGTAATTCTCCTCAAGACTCCATGGGCCGTACTCTCCTGCAGAGGGGCCTACTAACCGCCTTCCTGAAGGCCCCTTCACGTGCATTCCTTCCTTGTGCCTCCTCTATTAACCTACACTGAATTCAGGTATTTCGAAAAACAAAATCAGGAATAGCACTATAGCTTTGAAGGTTTCTTTGTAATAAAAAAAAGCAGGAAAGTTGCTCCGGCAGAACCGCTATGTCGCCGGAGGAACTTTCTTTCTCATGCTGATATCTGCTGCTCATCAGTGCGGTTCACATATCCCCTCCGCAATCTGTTCGATTCTCTCCATTGCTGTGCAGTACCGAATACCGGCAGAAAGAGGATTCTATGATTCGAGTTGGCGTCATCGGCTACGGCTACTGGGGACCGAAAGTAGTCAGGAATTTCAATGAAACCGAAGAAGCGAAAGTCGTGGTTATCAGCGACATGAATGCGGATGCGCTCCGGCGGGCGCGGCGTTCCTATCCCGGAATCGAAACGACGGCCTATTATGAAGATATTATGAACTCTACCGGGATAGACGCAGTGGCAATCATCACCCCGGTCGCTACGCATTATGAGATGGCGAAAATGGCGCTGCAGAACGGAAAAGCGGTATTCGTGGAAAAACCGTTCACCTGTACCGTCGACCAGGCCGAAGAGCTCATAGAGCTTGCCGAGAGGAAGAACCTGAAAATCATGGTTGACCATACCTTCCTCTTCACTGGCGCAGTAAGAAAGATCAAGGAGATCATAAGTGAAAACGGGGCACTCGGACGCCTGTATTATTTCGATTCGACCAGAGTCAATCTGGGCCTATTTCAACACGATGTAAATGTGGTCTGGGATCTTGCCCCTCACGACCTGTCCATCATGGATTATCTTATCGAGGACGACCCCGTCGCGCTCATAGCGACCGGAGAGGCTCATTTCAACCACGATCTCGAGGATGTCGCCTACATCACCATCTATTTCCCCGACAAGATGATCGCTCACATCAATGTCAACTGGCTATCTCCGGTCAAGGTAAGGACGACCCTGATCGGCGGGCATAAAAAAATGCTCGTCTGGAATGATCTCGACGCCGATCAGAAGATCAGGGTCTACGATAAGGGGGTTGAAGTCACGAACAGTAAAAACCTTTACGATCTCCTTGTCAGTTATAGGTCGGGCGACATGTGGGTACCCAAGATCGACCACATGGAGGCCTTGAAAATAGAAGCTGAACACTTTATCGACTGCATTCTTTGCAATAAGCGGCCGATTAATGACGGTTATGCCGGGTTGAGAGTGGTAAAGATGCTTGAAGCCGCCAACAAGTCCCTGAAGAGAAAGGGAGAGATGGTTTATTTATGAGCGGCCTTCGCAGTGTCTCTGAAGACGTCAAATTGGGGAAAAACGTCAAACTGGCGGCCTATATCAATCTTTACGGCTGCCATATTGGAGACAACACAAAAATAGGAGCTTTTGTGGAAATCCAGAAGAATGCGAAGATCGGGAGCAACTGTAAGATATCCAGCCACACCTTTATTTGCGAAGGAGTAACCATCGAAGACAATGTCTTCGTCGGTCATAATGTTACTTTTATCAACGACCCTTACCCTTTTGCCACAACAGCCGACGGCCGCCTGCAGACAGAAGGCGACTGGCGGGTGCACCCCACGCTGGTAGAAAAGGGAGCCTCCATCGGCTCAGGCGCGACAATCCTCTGCAATATCGTCATCGGCGAGAACGCAATCATCGGGGCGGGCAGTGTAGTCACCGGCCATGTCCCCCGCGATACGATTGTTGCCGGAAATCCCGCGCGGATATTGAGGAAAATAGAGAGAAAGGAAAATACGCCGCCCTTCCGTCAACGGCGGGGAAAAAGCACGCGCGAAAATCCCTGCGCATGGAGAAACAAACAGCCCCGTTCTTCATGACATGATGATCATGGCGGCGCATTTTGCAGACCACGTGACCTGGAGATTCTATAAAAGGCTGTTCAAATTAACCGCCAGGCATGTCCCTGGTTTCAGGGTCCGCCGCATGTTTCTAAAAATGGCGGGGTACCGGATAGGCAAAGCCGTGTACATCGGAGAGGATCTGATCATCAAAGATGAACTGGATGACCGGGGCATGGTTATAATCGGGGATCGCGTCTCCATAGCAGAGCGGGTCACTCTCGTTACTTCGTCAAAAGCCAATTTTTCACAGTATCGCGCCATCATGGGTGAACTCCACAGCCCCATTGAGATCATGGACGACGCCTGGCTGGGAACGGGCTGTATTGTGCTTCCTGGTGTTAAGATCGGCAGAGGGGCGGTCGTGGGGGCTGCCTCACTCGTGACGAGCGACGTGCCGGAGTTCACTGTAGTTGCCGGCATTCCGGCAAAACAACTGCGGAAAATCGAAATACCGGAAAGTCGGCTTGCTTCAAATCCCGGGAGGATCGTCCCATGAGATTCAGAAAAGTCCTTCTTGTCAGCCCTCCCGCAGAGAGCCGCTACGGGGGCCTGCGAGTGCCGGCCGGAGTCGGTTATATAGCCCAGGCGCTGCATGACAACGGGATCGAATACGAATATGTCGACATGAGGATCGGCCGTTCATTTATGTATCTGAAGAGAAAAGCTTTTGCCCTTAAACCGGATATAGTCGGCTTCAGCATGAGCTCTCTCGGTTACAGGAACACGTATCGCCTGATATCCGGGATAAAGGAAGTTCTGCCCGGGGTCAAAATCGTCGTCGGGGGACATCACGTGACTGTTTTGAAGGACAGGGTCCTTCGCGAATGCGCGGACATTGATTTCGGGGTTGTCGCCGACGGTGAGCAGACTATCATCGACCTCTGCAGGGACAGGATCCCCTATTGCGGAATTCCGGGTCTTATCTTCAGGGATGGACAGCAGGTCGTCTTCAATGGCGAAAGGCCGGTCACAAAAAATCTGGATTCGATCGCCTTTCCAAAATACGAAAAATTCGAGATGAGGAATTACTCGAAGCAAATACCTGTTCATTCCAGCAGGGGCTGCGTAAACCAGTGCACATTCTGTCCTAACAGGATGATCGCAAGGAAATTCCGTACCCGCAGCGTCGGCCATTTTGTCGACGAAATCGAATACTGGTACAGCCGGGGTATCCGCCAATTCGCAATCGATGATGATAATTTCAGTCTCAACAGGCGGCGGGTGTTGGATATCTGCGACGAAATCGAAAAGAGGAAGCTCACGGGACTGTTCATAAGGTGCTCGAACGGCCTCAGGGCCGACACCGTTGACCGGGAATTGCTGGAGAGGATGAAGGAGGTAGGGGTCAGGGAGGTGGGGTTCGGCGTGGATGGGGGCAACAACCGGATGCTGGCACACCTGAAAAAGGGTGAAACTATCGATGTCATCGAGAAGGCTGTACGAGAGGCGTGCGGACTGGGGCTGGACGTCCGGTTGTTTTTCATGATCGGCACCCCCCACGAAACGAAAGAGGATATCGAAGACAGCCTCCGGCTGGCAAAAAAATATCCGGTAACGAAAGTCAACTTGAACAACCCGATCCCGTATCCGGGGACGGAGATGTACGATTACATTGAGACGAATAACCTGTTCCTGATCCCGCCGGAAGTATATCTGAACAACGTGGCGGAACACCAATCCACGCCCGTTTTCGAGACACCAGAATTACCGGCGGAAGCCCGTTTGAAAATATTGAAAAGATGTCAGAAGATAGAAAGGGAGATCATCAGGAGCGCCGTAGCGAGGGCATTCAATAGATATGCAGTCGTGAGTTACTTGTTGAAATACTTTTTTGCGGTCGGCTTGTTTGAAAAACTGTTCTTCAACAACATCTTTTTCCGTAACCTCTTTGAACGAATCCGGTACAAGAAACTGATCAAGACATGATAACGCCGTCCGAATCATCGACGAGGGGTGCAATCATTATCGGGGGTGACTACCAGGGTCTCGGTATCGCGAGGAATCTGGCTCATCTTCGTATCCCGATTCATATATTCGACCCGGATTTCTGCATAGGACGCTTTTCAAGGCATATCCACCAGTATCATAAATGCCCTCCTCCGACGGACACGGACGAGTTTATCAAATACCTTGTGCGGTTCGCGGCGGAAAGACAAATCCGGAACTGGGTTGTTTTCCCGACAACCGACACCGCGGTATACACTCTTTCCAAATCACGGTACCTGCTGGATTCCTATTACCTTGTACCGACGCCGGAATGGGATGTAATTCGCTTTGTCTACGACAAGAAACTCACATACGAGATTGCCTCGCGGATCAGGATACCAATACCGAAAACTCATTTCCCGCGCAACGAGGCGGAGCTGGAACAGCTCGACCTGGAATATCCCGTGATTCTGAAGCCGTCCATTAAGGATCATTTTTTTTCCGTAACCAGGAAGAAAGCCATACAGGTCAACAGCAGGCAAGAACTTCTGCATTTCTATCGCCTGATGGCCTCCATTATCGACGCCTCGGAGATCATGGTTCAGGAATTGATCCCCGGGGGACCGGACCATCTGTACTCATTCTGCTCTCTGTTCAGCAGCGGCGGTATCAAGGCAAAAATCACTGCCAGGAGACCGCGCCAGCATCCGATGGATTTCGGCAGCGCCACGACTTATGCGTATACCTGCGATATTCCGGAACTCGAGGCGCCGTCCGAAAAATTACTGCAGAGGATTCATTATTACGGACTGTCCGAAGTGGAATTTATGTATGACATGAGGGAAAGAACGTTCAAGCTTCTTGAAATCAATCCCAGGACATGGGGGTGGCATACCCTGGGCGCCAGAGCGGGAGTTAATTTTTCATTGCTCCTTTTCCTCGACATCAACGGCCTGTCAGTGAAAACCAATTCTTATGAGAAGAATGTGAAATGGATACGCGAGTTGACCGACACCGGCATCGCCATCCAGGAAATCTGGAAAGGTCGAATGAAGCCCATGCAATACCTGAAAACCATCAGGGGGAAAAAAGAGCTTGCCGTGTATGACAGAAGTGACCCGCTCCCTTTTTTCCTGGAATTAGTGCTTGCACCATATTTCTGGTACAAGAAAGGACGCAATCGTAATGGAATACGTTTTCGCCGGCTTCATTATGGCGGAGCTGATTCTCCTGCCCCTCGCCCTTAAATGGGAGCTGGATATGAAGACGGTCTTTCTCTGGGGCATGGTCTCTGGTATATCCGCCGGGATTGTCACTAACGTAGTCTTCTTTTTCTTCGCAATGGAGTCTTTTTACAGGATGACAATGATAGTCCTGTTGATCATCTTCTCCTCGGCCGCGGCGCTCTTGATCAGATTTTACAGAGACGATGAGCGCGAGGCTCCTCCTTCCGGGAATCTCATTGTCGCGCCCGCGGACGGGAGGATCAAGTACATCAGGAGAATCGCGGGGGCACAGCCCCCTTGTTCGTCAAAAGGAAAAGAAACGGTCCAGCTCGGCCCGCCCCTTTCAGCGATCACGCATGTGAGCGGCGGTTACCTGATCGGCGTGGGGATGACCTTTCTAGACGTCCATATTACGAGATCCCCCATAGAAGGCAAAATCGTGCATCTTGAACATATCAAAGGCTCTTTCTTCTCTCTAAAAAGACCAGAGGCGCCTTTCAGAAACGAAAGGATGACTGGAATTATTGAAAACGACAATGAGCGGATCGGGCTCGTCCATATCGCGTCGCGCTTGGTCCGGAGAATAGTCTCCTATGCGCAGCCGGGAGACCAGTTAAGGATCGGACAAAAAATCGGGATGATCAGATTCGGGTCGCAAGTCGATATCCTCATCCCGGACTCCCCTGGTCTCAGCATTCTGGTTTCCACCGGCGACAAAGTGCGCGCCGGCGAATCCGTTATTGCAACCTTCGCATGCCAGGAGCGGGAAAATACGCCGGCGCTGGAACATTCATTGCGGAACTGCTGTTTCGAGAGGAGAGGGTAAGGTCGTGTTTATTCCATTTATTGACCTCAAAGCGCAATATGAATCCATTCGCGATGAAATTACATCCGCGCTGCAGCAGGTCTTAGACCACGCCGGATTCATCGGCGGTACTTTTGTGTCCACATTCGAGCGGGAATTCGCCGCGTTCTGCGGACGTCGCTACGCCGCCGGCGTGAGCAGCGGGACATCCGCGCTCTGGGCCGCTCTGCATGGCCTCGGCGTCGGACCCGGCGATGAAGTAATCACTGTACCCAATACGTTCATCGCAACGGCGGAGGCCATCAGCCGCTGCGGCGCTAAACCCGTCTTCGTGGATATACGTGAGGACACTTACACAATGAATCCTTCTCTGCTTGAATCCGCAATCACAAAGAAGACGAAGGCCATTATACCCGTCCACCTTTTCGGACAGACGGCGGATATGCAGCCCATCATGGACATCGCCAGAAGGCGCGGGCTCTATGTTATCGAAGACGCAAGCCAGGCCCACGGCTCTGAATACATGGGCCGGCCGGCCGGCTCCATCGGAGACGCGGGATGCTTCAGTTTCTATCCCGGGAAGAATCTGGGGTCGTACGGCGACGCCGGCGCCGTCTTAACCGACCGTGAGGATCTGGACAGAAATATCCGGCTCCTCCGTGACCACGGGCAACCGAAAAAATACCGCCATGAAATTATAGGATGGAACGATCGAATGGACGGCCTCCAGGGCGCCGTATTGCGCGTGAAACTAAAACACCTGCAATCATGGAACGAAAAGCGCAGAAGAAACGCTGTCATCTATCACGAACTGTTATCGCCCATGGAAGAAATTATACTGCCTGAAGAGGCCGGCTATGGAAAACACGTTTACCACATATATGCAATCCGTGTCCGCGATCGCGACGGATTGATAGCCGCACTTCTGAAAGACAACATTCATTGCGGCATTCACTATCCCGTCCCCATTCACCTGCAGAAGGCATACCGCCATCTGGGACTGAAGAGAGGCAGTTTCCCTGTTGCCGAGAGGTGTTGCAGGGAACTCCTCTCGCTGCCCATGTTCCCCGAGCTCAAGGCGAGCCAGATCGAATATGTCGCGGACGCGATCCGTGAATATCTCAGGTCAGGGATGCGGATCGGGACCGCGACATGATCATGAAGGGGAGAGAAGCCATGTCTGTGCATTTCCAGAAAATGAGTATCGATGAATATGCGGATCTGGAAAGGAAAAACGGGAGTAGAATCCTGCAATCCGGAGGGATCTTCTGGCAGGAGGTCCGCCCTTTCTTTTTCCGGCCCCTGTACCCTCTTTCCGCGATTCCCCGGGGTTCGGCAAAACCACCCTGGTCCTCCGGACTCATCGGATTCCAGCATATGATACCGGATCCGTCCGCCGCAAATTCCAGGATGAATTTTTTCGTGCTGGACAACCTTCGCGGCTACTCGATCCGGACACTTCGGCATAAATACAGGGCGAGCCTGAAAAAAGCGCATAGGCACCTGGTGGTCAAACTCATTGACGATCATGAAGAACTAATCTCCGCCGGGCATCGGATTTACACGGCCTTTTTCAAGCGGACGCACTATGGATGGAAAGGCGATAGAATCGACCGCGCATCCTTTGAGAAGTGGGCCGATATCTTCTATTATCATCCGAAGGTCTTGCTTTTCGGAACATACCATGAGAAGGGACTCTGCTCGATCAACATCGCTTATCAAGTGGAAGATATCGTCTTCTTTGCCACATCTTTCGGAGATCCGGAAGCCTTGAGAGCGAAAGGGCCGGAATTGGCCCTGCACTGGGTCCGCGAAGCCGCCCGCGGGTGCGACTCGGCGAAATATATTTTCATGGGCAGCCCCAGTATCCGGCAAGGTCTGGATGATTTCAAGATAAGGAGGGGATGCACGCTGCTGAGTGTGCCTGCTTACTATCGGATAAATCCTGTGGCGCTATTCCTGGTCAAGATGCTCTCTCCGTCCAATTATCGGAAACTCGTCGGCTGATTCCCCGGACGCGCGGAGGAAAAATGGGTATGGACCGGCCGAGCTTCGGGCAATAACGTGAGTTTACTCGCCATCGGCATGAAAAAATCCTCTATGGAACACAGTTCTCTGCAAGTCATGAATCCTGCGGACTGCCCGCAATGGGATAATCTGCTTCTTGAAACGGAACGCCATTCTTTTTTTCATGCCTCGAATTGGGCAAAAGTCCTGGCGGAATCCTACCATTATAAACCGGCGTATTTCGCCGAACCGGACGAACGCAGGTTCCGCGTTCTGGTGCCGATGATGGAAGTGGGAAGCATTCTGACTGCGAAAAGGGGGGTTTCTCTTCCTTTTTCCGACTACTGCGAAATGATCCTTTCGGAAGGAGGGGATTTTCAGTACGTATTCGATCGGATCGCCGCCCACGGGAAAAACGCACATTGGAAATACATGGAATTCAGGTGTGAGAGGAATTTCCCCTTCGAGGCGGTCTCTGCATTCTATTTCGGACACACTCTGGATCTCCAAAAGAGTGAATCGGCTATTTTTTCAAACCTTCACGGCAGCACGCGAAGAAATATCAAAAAGGGAATCCGAGAGGGATTGAAGATAGACGTCTGTTCTTCCCCGAAAGCGGTTCGAGAATTCTACCGATTGAATGCGATGACCCGGAAAACACATGGCCTTCCCCCACAGCCCTGGTATTTCTTCCAGAAAATATGTGAACACATCATGAAAAACGATCAGGGCATTGTTGTCCTCGCCTCTTACAGGAATCAGCCGGTCGGGGGGGCGATGTTTTTTCACATCGGCAAAAGGGCGATTTACAAGTACGGAGCTTCTGACAGGCAATGCCAGCACTTGCGCGCCAATAATCTCATCATGTGGGAAACAATACGATGGTACCGTGAAAGAGGGTTCCAGGTATTGAATTTCGGCAGGACCGATCCAGGCAACAGGGGACTGCGGCGATTCAAGACTGGATGGGGGACGGATGAATACATTATTAAATATTTCAAATACAACCTGGCCAGTGAGAGATTTGTCGCGATCCGTCCCCTTGTCGGCCCGCTCCACCAAAAGATCTTCCGGTCTCTACCGGTCCCTTTTTTGAGACTTATCGGGAATATCTTTTACAGACACGCGGGATAGAAAATTCCATGTAAGACTCATCCCGCGAAGGAGCCGGGAATAAATTTCTCCAGAGGTCAAGCGATGCACAATCCGAAAAAAACAACCGCAACAAAGAAAAAAATATGGATAGATCTGGACAACTCGCCGCATGTCCCCTTCTTCAGCCCGATCATTCGGAGACTCCGCGAAGCAGGTTATGAAGTGATGATCACGGCGAGAGACTGCTTCCAGGTCTGCGGGCTGGCCGATCTCCATCAAATAAGATACCAGCGGATCGGAGTCCATTATGGGAAAAACAAAATGATGAAAATCGCGGGCCTGCTTATCCGGTCCGTTCAGCTTACACCGGCCGTTCTGCGCGAAAAACCCCACATCGCCGTTTCGCACGGTTCGCGCTCTCAACTGGTCGTCACGCAGGTTTTCGGCATTCCGTCCATTCTGATCATGGATTATGAATTTTCACAGATGATCGCGAACCCGTCCTGGATTATCATGCCGGAGGTCATTCCGGATAGGGATATTCATTTCAAATCGGAAAGGATAATCCGATATCCGGGAATCAAGGAAGACGTTTATGTTCCGGACTTCAAGCCGGACTCCGGGATTCTCGATGAACTCGGCATCCGCGGAGAAGATTTGATAGCAACCGTGCGCCCTCCCGCCACGGAAGCGCACTATCATAATCCGGAGAGCGAATCACTTTTCTTTGAGGTGATCGAATATCTTGGCCGCTGCGACAATGTCCGTGTGGTCGTCCTCCCACGCAATGAAAAACAGGAAATCCAGATACAAAAAAAATGGCCGGAGCTCTGCAACTGCAGAAAAACCGTCATCCCCCGAAAAGTCGTGAACGGACTCAACCTGATCTGGCACTCGGATTTCGTCATAAGCGGAGGAGGCACTATCAACAGGGAGGCAGCCGCCCTCGGGGTGCCTGTCTACAGCATTTTTCGCGGCAAGCTCGGCGCAGTGGACGATTATCTGTCCAGGCAGGGACGTCTCCACCTGATAAGGAACAAAGAGGATGTTATTAAGAACATCCCGCTTGTCCGGCGCAGACGCCATCCCCGTCCGGAATATCCGGAGCGAAAAGCACTGGACGCTGTACTGTCCGCCATATTATCGATCACGGAGGGGGGCTATGAAACCAGGTGAAATTCCGGAAGGAGTATCCGATGCGGAAAGGAGAATCAGGCCTCTGTTGCACCTATCCATCGCCGGACTGGAAGAGATGTTCGATAAAAACAGGCTCCTCTTCTGCAACAGGCTAAGTTTGAATAAGGGACGCCTTATAAAGGAAGGTGATTACTCGGTCCGCTACACCATCATCTCCCTCCTGGGACTGCAGGCCGCGGAAAAGCACGGGTTGCGCTCTTCCATCGACGTGGAGGCGTCGACCGCAGCCGCTATGGATCACCTGCGCAACAAAAGAGAGCTCGGAGAAACGGGATTGTACCTTTGGCTTTGCTCTGCCGCGACTCCCGACCGCCTGCCCGGATGCTGCAGGGAACTCTCTGTCGTCGGCTTGTGGCGTGATTATGCCGAATACGGCCCCCTTAAGACTATGGAAATGGCTTGGTTTCTGGCAGGACTGGCTCATGCGGCCGCCTCGCCGGTCGATATCCAGGAAGACCTGCAGAAGCTCGCCGGGTCCGTCTTCAAAAAGTTAAAAGAGAATTACTGCGGAAAGGGAGTCTTCGGACACCAGGGCGCCAGAGCGGCCGTGGGCTGGATCCGACGCCGGGTCGGAAGTTTTGCAGATCAGGTTTACCCGATCTACGCGCTTTCACAATATGGAAGTATCATGGGCGACAAAGAGGCCGTCGCAATCGCCCTGGATTGCGCCCGTCATATCTGCAGCACACAGGGAGCGCTCGGGCAATGGTGGTGGCACTACGACATGTACACAGGAAAAGTTCTGGGCAGGTACCCCGTGTATTCCGTGCACCAGGACGGCATGGCCCCCATGGCCCTTTTCGCGATCGGCGGCGCGGCAGGAGCCGATTTCAGACCAGCCGTTTACCGCGGACTCGATTGGATCACAGGGAAAAACGAACTCAACTGTGATCTGGTGAATCCCCCGCTTAACGTGATCTGGAGGTGTCTTTACCAGGGCAAGAGGCGACGGTATACGGAAGAGATATTATCTCTGCTGAACCTTTCAAGGCGGGATCGCGACTCCGAGCTGAAAATTCTATTCGAGTGCAGACCCTATCACCTGGGATGGCTGCTGTACGCCCTTGCAGGCAGTGGCTGATCGGTATTTGATTCAGGCTTTGCTCGGCGGTTCTGAATCCGCAGTTCCGAGCTTTTCAACAATCTGTTTGTGACAAAAGGAGTCCCCATGGAAAAAGAACTGTTGCTGAAATACGGCGGCTATGGGCAGACCACGATCCATCCCCTGATCATCGGCATAGTTTTTGCCGTGGCTGTCCTGATCTTCATTGTGCCAAGGCGCTATGTTATCATCCCGTTTATTCTCGCGGTTGTCCTTATACCCATGTACCAGGAGATAGTCGTCGCGGGGATCAATTTATTTGTCCTGCGCATCCTTTTGTTCGTGGGCTGGCTCCGGGTTCTGGTGCGGCAGGAGATGCGCCCCATCGGATGGAACAGAATGGACAGCATCGTTACCGCGCTCGCCGTATCGAGCATCGTGACTTTTACCATTATGTGGGGAACATGGGGGGCGTTCGTCAACCGCCTCGGCATGGCTTACGACCTGATCGGCAGTTATTTCCTGATCCGCTGTCTCCTCGTCGATTTTACGGATGTCGAACGCGTCGTCAGAATACTGGCACTGATTTCCATACCGATCGCCATTCTCATGCTCATCGAGTACCTGACGGGAAGAAACCCTCTAGTATTCCTTGGAGCTCCCGAAATCGCGGGCATTCGCGAGGGCAGGTTCCGGAGCCAGGGGCCTTTCGCCAACCCAATACTGGCGGGCACTTACGGCGCCACTGTTTTCCCTCTGGCCGTATCGCTATGGTGGGCCGAAGGACGCCGCCGGAAAACTTTGGCCGTTACCAGTGCTCTTGCGGCCACCATGATTGTATGGACATCCTCGTCATCGGGACCCGTATTCACATATCTCGCCGCGGCGGCGGGTCTGCTGATGTGGCGTTTCAGATATTACATGCGCCCCGTCAGGTGGGGGATCCTGTTTGCGCTGATCGGCCTCCACCTTGTCATGAAAGCTCCCGTGTGGGCGCTGATCGGCCGCCTTCAGGCCTTTGGCACGTCCATGAGCTATCACAGGTATGTTCTTATAGATCAATTCATCAACCGGTTCAATGAATGGTGGCTGATCGGAACGAAGTTCACATCGGACTGGGCCTTCGGCATGTGGGATATTACAAACCAGTATATCCTGTTCGGGATAAACGGAGGGCTCGTTACACTGCTTCTTTTCGTCTTCCTGATCGCGGCCTCCTTCCAGGCAGTCGGGAGGGCGGTCCGCCATACTGCCCACATCTCTCTTTCACAGAAGCTGTTGTGGGCTATCGGCGTCGCTCTTTTCGCCCACACCATTGCCTTCATCGGCATCTCGTATTTCGATCAGATACTCCTGATATGGTACATCCTCATCGGCATGGTCTCCCTTATCAGCAATCTCGATTTCAGCATGCATAGCGCTGCCTATGAGGCCGTCGTTCGATAAACTGCTTCTTTCTCCTTCGTGAATGACCTTCATCTTGCAGACGAGTGGTTCCTGCCGTTCCCGGGAGGGATACTGATCTTTTCTCTGACGATGAATTCAGGTATTTCGAACGGGGAAATCAGCGGATCCATGATGGTACATGCCATCGGGCTGTAATAGAAGTTAATAGGCTGTTGACGGGGGTGAGCTCTCGCTCAAATTAAAAATTCGAAACCCCGAAAAAATTTTGATCATTGGATAACTTACGTTGAACAAAGAAGACATACAGATTGAAATTTCCGCCGTTATCGCGAGCTGGAACACGAAGGATATTCTGCTGCAATGCCTTCGATCGCTGGTGGGAAGCCTCGGCCGGTTCAGATCCGAAATTATTGTGGTCGATAACGCATCCTCCGATGGATCTCCGCAATCCGTGGAGGCGGCCTTTCCCGAAGTGCGGGTCTTGCGGAATTCATCCAATCTTGGTTTCGCCAGGGCCAACAACACAGGCATCAGGAACAGCACAGGCCGTTACGTGTGCTTGGTCAATTCCGACGTGATTGTCCGTGAGGGGTGCATCGATAGGATGCACGCTTATATGGAAAAGCACCCTGAAACGGGCATGCTGGGCCCGAAAATTCTGGGACCGGATGGTTCCGTCCAGAGGTCGTGCATGGGGTTCCCGACGGTCTGGAACAGCCTCTGCCGCGCAATGGCGCTGGACTCGATCTTTCCAGAACGAAAAATGTTCGGCGGACAACTGCTTACTTACTGGCCTCATGATACCCTCAAAAAAGTAGATGTCATCAACGGGTGTTTCTGGCTGATCAGAAGGTCGGCCCTGGATCAAGTGGGCCTGCTTGACGAGAGCTTTTTCATGTACGCCGAAGATATCGACTGGTGCAGGAGGTTTCACGAAAAGGGGTGGAGCGTTGTCTTCCTGCCGGACGCCGAGGCCGTCCACTACGGAGGTGCAAGCTCCGCTCTTATGCCTGTTCGATTCTACATTGAAAAACAGAGGGCCAATCTCCAATACTGGAGAAAATATCACAGCGCGCCCGCCCGGAGCGCATACTTCAGCACTCTGGTACTCCATGAGATCGTCCGGTTGCTCTTCCACTGTGTACCGCGCCGGAAAAAAGGGCCGAAGAGCTCCGAATCCGTGCTGAAAATCAAAAGGAGCATCGCCTGTCTGCGCTGGCTTTTGCTGGATCATGCCGGTCCACATTGATTCCACCGGCAAATTCGACAGAAAGGATGTGGTACGTCTGCCCAAAAGTCATTATGTTCTGGTTACTGCAGCCCGCAACGAGGAATTCTTTATCGAAAATACGCTGCAGTCAGTCATCCGTCAGACCATCCGCCCCGTGAAATGGATCATAGTCAGCGACGGCTCAACCGACGGTACTGATGAAATCATCCGGCGATACACGAAGGAACACGATTTCATCCGTTTGTTGAAACTTACCCGCGACAACAACAGGAATTTTAGCTCGCAGGTGTACGCCATCAACGCCGGGTACCGGCTGCTGCAGGGCCGTTGTGCCCCGCAGTATGACTGGATAGGGAACTTGGATGCAGATATCTCCCTGGAGCCGGATTATTTTCAGAGAATAATGGAGAAATTCAGGTTGAATGCGAAGCTCGGACTGGCCGGAGGCTTCGTATATGAAAATTACGACGGGAAATTCAAAAGCCGCCGCTTCAACAATGTTCGATCAGTCCCCCATGCCGTCCAGTTCTTCCGCAGGGAGTGCTTCGAAGCGATCGGAGGCTATGTTCCGCTGAAATACGGCGGTCCCGACTGGTGCGCGGAAGTCATGGTGAGAATGAAAGGATGGCAGGCTGAATGCTTTCCCGATATCCGGGTTTATCACCACAGGCATACGGGAAGCGCCGAGGGCGTTCTGCACGCCAAATTCCGGCTCGGACAGATGGACTATTCCCTCGGCAGCCACCCCCTGTTCGAATTGATCAAGTGCCTTTCCCGTATTCGGGAGAAGCCTTATGTCATCAGCGCGATTCTCAGAATGACGGGGTACTTCTGGCTATTGTGCGCCGGAGAGAAAAGGCCGGTCTCCGGGGAATTTGTGAAATTTATACAACAAGAGCAGTTGCAAAGGTTACATTCTCATATCAGGAAAATGGCTGCAGCACCACTGCCGCATTCTCTGCGCCAGCGATAAGGAAAAGAGAAATCAATGTTCGTTCTTCCGCGGAGAAAACATGTTCGCCTGAAAGAAACCTGGTATTTCACCGGACCGGTCAATCGCGATGCGGTTTCCGGTTTGGGATTTTATGCCACTATGAATATGAGAATTTGCTTCATTTCACATTATTCCGGAAAAGGCGGTGCCGAAAGAGCGCTCCTCGAGACTATCGATGCGCTTGGAAATCTCGGCATCGAAAGCCTCGTCATGCTCCCGCACAAAGGGCCTCTATGTGAAGAATTGAAGAATCGCGGCATCAGCTTCAGCATCCTTCCTTACCGATGGTGGATGAACTGGAAGGGCACACCAGAATGGAAAAAATGGAAGGACCTGATTCTGACTCTGGCCGCGATCTTTCCTCTGGTCTTGATAATCAGGAGATGGAAATGCGATCTCATTTATACAAATACACTCACTATCTGTATTGGCGCCATTGCCGCCCGGCTCCTCCGAGTTCCTCACGTATGGCACATTCACGAGTTTTTCGGCGAGTCGGAGAACAATCTCCTCTTTACGCTCGGGACGCGATTCTCGCTGAAAATGCTGGACCGCTTCTCCTCTTTGTGTATCGCCAATTCGAAAGCGGCCGCACGGAAATACGAAAGATATGTGCGCCCCGGGAAAATCATACCTATCTATCAGAGCGTTACAGCAACGGGAGCCGGGCCATCAGCCGGTATCAAAAACAATGTGTTCCGATGCGTCATCGCGGGAACGGTCTGCGAGTTGAAAGGTCAGGAAGACGCAGTCAGAGCCATATCAGATCTTGCCGCCGGTGGGAGGACAGGGTTTGTTCTCGATATAATCGGGCAGGGCGATGAACGATATTTCAATTACTTGAAAAGCATTGCCCGGGAATATCGGGTGGAAAAGTATGTTCAATTTCATGGATACATGGAGAATGTCTTCTCTTATATCAGGACTGCTGATGTGGTGCTGGTTTGTTCGCGATCCGAAGCATTCGGCCGCGTGACGGTGGAAGGAATGCTTGCCGGCAAACCGGTTATCGGCGCAGCCTGTGCAGGGACCGCCGAACTCATCAACGATGGTTTTAATGGTCTTCTCTACAAGGCGGGAGAACATCGAGAACTAGCTGAAAAAATATATTACCTTCGGACAAATCCCGGTCATGCCGCAAACATGGGCAGATGCGGCAGGAATTGGGCGCAACGCACTTTTTCAAGCGAGTCCTATGGCCGACGGCTGCTAGCCGCTATTGCCCCCCTTGTGAAAAAGGATCGTCCCCGGAAGTGACCTGTGACACCATTAAAAAGATCCGAAAAATCCTTTGCGGGCAACGATCCTAAAAATCCCGGGGTATTACTTTACTTGGAGAGCGGGCGTTTCAATGAAACCTTCCCTGGTCATTAATGCCATCAGCAATTGGACTTCCATCGGCGTGAGTATTATAACGAGTTTCGTCCTGACCCCGTTCATTATTTTTCGACTGGGAAATTCCGGTTACGGAATATGGGTCCTTGTCCTCTCTATCGTGGGTTATTACGGACTTCTGGACCTCGGCCTTCACTCGGCAACAATCCGCTACGTCGCCCGCTACGTGGGGCAGGGAGATAAAATCTCCCTTAACAGGACCATTAACACGTCTGTCACTATTTTCTTCTACTTGGGCGTGTCAGTGGTCTTCATTTCTTTCCTGCTAGCTGACCCTCTTGCCATTTTTTTCCAGATTCACGAAAATCAAGCTCTTGAGTTTCGCCACATGGTTTGGCTGGTGGGGGGGGCGGCCGGCCTCGGTTTTCCCAGGAGGATTTTCGATGCCATCCTTATGGCTTACGAACGGTTTGTCATATTAAACGTGCTGGAAACTATTTCGCATATTCTGCGGGCGGCGACGATATTACTGACCCTGATTTCCGGCTGGGGGCTGGAAGGAATAGGGTGGGCCGAACTGGGAACGGAAATTTTCAATTTTGGATGCAAGTTCGCCATCCTGCTCTCCATGAAGCACGAGTTTAGTCTTTCCCTGTTCCGAATCCACGGCGCAACGGCATGGTCCCTGACGGGGTTCGGCATCCTGACCTTCGTCACCGTGATCGGCGATACTCTCAGGTTCAACATAGACTCCGCCATTATCGGACGCTTCCTTACAATGGAGGCCGTTGGCATATACGGTGTCGCCTTCACGCTGATCCGCCTTCTGATACGGGTGAGCAATGCATGTACTGTAGTCACCTTTCCCCGCCTGTCACAACTTGCCGGCCGGGATTTCCAGGATTTTCAGAAAAATTATTTGATATACTCCCGCATGAGCTCCATATTTATAACCGGCCTTACACTGGAATTAGTCCTCCTCAGCCCTGGGTTCATCAGGCTCTGGGTCGGGCAGGCTTTCCGGGAGGCGGAGGTCATTACTTTCATCCTTGCCTGTTCCCTGGCCACTGACTTTGCGACAACAATATCCATCAACGCCCTGAAGGCTCTGAATAAACTTCATTTCTATGCGGTGCAGACCATTGCCGAAGGAATATGTAAATTGATCCTGAGTCTTATTCTGGTTCGGTATTTAGGGATCGCCGGCGTTGCTCTGGGCACGGCTATTCCTCTTGTGATCAATAAAATATTTATCCAGCCAGTCTATACCTCCCGCTTGATCGGAATCGACTTCTGGATGTACCTGCGTGAGGTGCTGCTGCGCCCCGCGGGAATTGCATTGCCCGCTGGAATCGGTCTCTATTATTCCGGCCTTGTTCTCTCGTCTTCTTTTTTCAGCCTGGCACTCAGCGGTTTTCTCATCGCTGCCCTCTTTGCCTCCGCAGTAATATTTTTCTATTTGAATGCAGGCGAACGGCTGGAACTCGCGGGCATCCTCAGAAAATACCTCCTCGCACTCCGCTGTGGAAGAAAAACGGAAATCAGACAGGAGGAGACTCTGTAAATGTACACGTCAAAAATCTCCGTTTCTTTCGTCGTTGCAGTCAATTGTTTCGCTGTTTATAATAAAAACTTTCTTGCTTCTCCATGTCTGAAAGAATTTCACCGCTCTCAGATCCTCACTTTCTCCGGATACAAATCCGCATCGGCCGCTTATAATGAAGGCATCCGCTGTGCTGATCACGATCTGATAATTTTTGCCCACCAGGATGTCTTCCTGCCCGAAGCCTGGTTTTACGATTTGGAACGATCACTGTCGTACCTGGAGGAAACCGATCCCTCATGGGGGGTCCTCGGCTGTTACGGGATTACAGAAAACGGCTTGCCCCGGGGTCACCTTTACACGACGGGTTGGGGGATTATCGGGGAGCCCCTCAGCCACCCTGAAGAAGTAAAGACGCTTGATGAGGTGCTCCTTATTGTCAAGAAATCCTCCGGCCTGCGATTCGATGACGCCCTGCCTCATTTCCATTTTTACGGAACAGACATCTGTATGGCTGCAGCCGAGCGGAACATGAAATGTTACGCCGTCCCCGCCTTCCTGATCCACAATACTGATCAGATACTTTTCCTCCCGAAAGATTTCTATGATTGCTACTACCATATCAAAAAGCGCTGGAAGCGATTCCTGCCGATCCAGACGAGTTGTATCAAGATCACGAAATTTGATATGCCGATATACGAAAGAAAATTAAGAGAGTGGTATTCGAGGGTTTTGCACAGCGACCGGTTTGCCCGATCCCGGTCGGAAAACCCCGCTGCGCACTGGGAGGGATTGAAGAAAAGTCATCCGGAAGCAGTGAGGGAGCTCTCACTATTCTCTCCGAAGGAGAACTCCCCCGCCGGATTTCAGGATAATGACGGATGAAGAAATCCTGAGTGTTCGACATGACAATATTGCAATGCTTCCTTCTCTTTATTGAATAATTCTCAGATTCCGCGGCGCACTGGGGGGTGAGCTGCCACCCGCGGAGCTGCCGTACTCATAGGCGCCGATGTCCCAGGCGGAACCGGATGGACGCGCCGCGCCGTCCTTGTCGGTTGTGAAATAAGATGACAGGCTCACCCCCATATCCCTGGCGCCAGTATCGGTGCTCTTCAGGTGGTAGTCGTTGCCGGCCCCCCGGTACGAATAAGCCACGAATTGAGGAGCCGTCGTCCTCGGGTGAGGCTGGGTGTAACTCTGACCGCCCTTAACATCGATGAGACTGCCGCCTTGGCCGCCATCGTTGATCAGGTTGTAATCGATAACAACGTCCGTTCCCATCGTATAGACGCCATTGTCGATCAGGATCACGGATCCGCCGCCCATCAGACCGCATTGGTAGAAGATATTGTTCTCGATCTTCCAGTTTGTCAGCTGTATAGCTGAACTGTGCACATGGATGGCGATGGTCTGGATGTGGTTGATCCCGGTTACCGTATTGTTCGCGAATATCATGTCTGTACAGTTAGAAACGGTCGAAAGGATATTAAGGTCCCATGCCTTCATATACCCTACCCACGATGGGATAGTGCACTCGATGATATTGTTGAAAATATAGTAGTGTCCGTCTGCAGCGCCTCCGTAATCCATGGAGATCGCCGCATTAGGGCAATTCCTGAATACATTATTGTATATCTTGTCCCAGCGGCCCGCAATCTGGCACCCATCCGGATGCTGCCACCCGTAATTGGGCCCTACTTGGTATTCGATCAGATTGTTGTACACCGAGAGGGCGGAAGTGCCCTGGATCTGATCGGTCGCCATGCCCGAACCGTCTGCAGGGGCATCGGCTTGAAATATGTTATCGTGTACTTTGTTGCTGTCCCACCATCCCGGTCCTTCCGATCCTTCGCCGCCTGATCCGTCCAGTTTTATAGCGGCCTCACCCCTCATATCATGGAACCAGTTGTGGTCGAACTCTGAAGCTACACAGAAGATAGAGTTAAGGCCGATTGTGGCTGTCTTGAATTCGCAATAGCGGACGATGAAATGGTTCATGTTGCTGGAATCGATCAGGGCGTTCCATCGGTCAAGCAGGCCGTTCTGAAACAGGAAGTGCCTCGAACTCCCCACGGATCCATCGATCGTGATATAGCTTAAATTGTACGCTGTAATGCATCCCGAGCTGTTCCCGTTGAATATCACGACGCCGTTATGGCCGCTTTCCTGACCGGGCCTGATGGTGATAGGGGCCCCGCTCGTGCCGCTCGCGCCGATCGCCAGGGTGCCGTTGTACGTTTTTGATGTCGTGCCGCCGCTGATGTAGAGAGTATCTCCCGCCTTCACCCCTGAACCACCCCATATGACATCCGAGAGATTCCGCCAGGCATTGTTCCAGGATGTGCCATTATTGGTGCCCGTAGCCGCGTTATCGACGTACCAGTTGGCTGAAAAAACAGCCGGGGGACTCAGCAGCGCGGGAATCGTCAGCACGGCAAAAAAGATCGTCTGCCACTTGAATCTAAGCATAATTTTACTCCGAAAATTTGGTTTTGAATTTTTCAACAGCTTTCATCGCAATCCAGGGTTGGATCAACCGTAACGCAAGCGGAAGCGAAAAGGCGAGAAAGCAGCCTCTGTAAGTCCGGCGGAGATGAGCCGATGGAAATGGAGCAAGGGGATCTTGTCCTGCCGTCGACAAAACCCCTTCTGTATCCTACCCAGTGTACTATCGTTTTACAACAATTGCACTTACTTTTGCAGAGTCCACCCGGGAAACGAACTTGATATTGAGGACGCCGTCCGAAACGATCACAGGCACGGTAATATCGAGAGCCTTGTTCTTTCCCCCCGCCCTGACGTATATATCAAGTCTGCTGACGACCGTTTTCCCTTCCATGAGCACATCGAATATCCGCTTTCCGGCGGCATTCCAATATATCTCTGCGAATTTCAGGGTGACATTGTATGCGCCGTTCGCCAGCGCAATATTGTAGGAAAAATTCCCGGCGCGCTCGCTCCTGTACAGGACCTGGTCCGCCGTGCCCGCAATAGTCGCCGCGGTCGTGTACGTCCAGCCGCCGCTGTAATGGGTGTCAGCATTGTAAGCAAGACCAGTCGAATCCGTGTATTTCGAGCCGCCGCTGTTTACTGAAAACACGGCCGCCCCGGACTGACCGGGAATCGTATAAGAGACTTCGGCGCAATACTCGCTCTCAAGACCGCCCGTATCGTAGGCGGTAGCCGCAAAGTAATAAGTACTCCCCGCACTGAGCCCGGAAATAGTGCAGCCCGTCCAATTCCCGACGTCGATGCGGCTGGAATAATTTCTGCTTGATGTCCCGTAGTAGACTTTATATCCCGCAAGGTCCGATTCGCTGTTTGCGTCCCAGGCCAGGGTCACGTCGGCCGAGTGGGCGACTGGGGCGAAGAATAGAAAAGTCAAAAAGAGAAGGAGAAGACGAGCGGCGGATCGGACAGGCATTGATGTCCAAAACCGATAATCCATAGAACACCTCCATCGTGAATACTTATTTTTCCGACTTACGGGTGACAACGAGGCGGATGATAACGCCGCATTTGCACTCCGTCTTCATCAAATGTATTCCCGGCGGCTGGGAGTATGGCCTTCGGCTTTGCGTCCCGCATCTTTACATCATGTATTTTTTACTTGCTTTACGGATTCATCCTCCTTTCTCATGAATTCGCCGCTTCATGCCGGAACGGATATTACCCTTCTGGGACAGAACGCCTTGAAGGCTTGTTCTTCCTCCGGAAGCGGGGATACTGCGATCATGAAGAGAGACGCCGCCTGCAAAGCCCGGTAAGTCTCACATACAAGACCAGTAAATAGAACACAGTGACGACAATCACAATCAACGCTTTGGGATATTTTATCGCATATACAATGGGTGTGATATACCACCGGATCAGCAGCCGCAGGTATTCATTTTTTGCAATAAAGGCGGCGACAGGTGGAGAAGTGCTGTAATAGAATTGAACGAAACGTTTTCCCGCCCAGTTTGTCATCAGCCACCTATCCCGGAAATTCCTCAGGATTTCCACCTCCGGCGCGAGATAACTGCCGTATGCGGCCGTTGCGATAAAACATCCGCCCCCGCCGCTCGACGGCTGCGCCGCTGAAGATGACGTATCACTCACCCCTGTCGAAACCTCGTTGGAATAATCGCTCTCATTTCCGGCGCTGTCATATGCAGTGACGGCGAAGTAATAGGGCTTCGAGTCTTCCAGTCCGGATATTGTATAACTTGTTTGGTTCCCGACATCGACGCTTGACGAATATTGGCGTGAGCCGCTTCCATAATAGACTTTGTATCCTGCCACATCCGGCTCGTTGTTGGCCGCCCAGGCCAGTTTCACCTCGGCGGCAAAGCCCATCTGCACAGTAAAAACCGCCAGCACGGCGATAACAACTGCGATCCGGGCAACCGCTGCATTCACACGAATAAATTCTGCTGATCTTCTGGACATGCTGTGCACTCTCCTAGTTGAAATTCCTGCCATGGCGCAATCCGGCGCAAACTGGCCGCATTCGCCCGGCGGCCTGTCCACCGCCACCTTAAAAACCCGGGGTCAGGCGTAGGCTTTGCGTTCCATTCTCTCGAATGGCCCGCTGTTTTTGAGGGCAGCACTTCGATTGGAAAAACAACAGATATAGAACTAGATGAACATGGAAGCTGATAAACTGCCAAAAACAGGCAGTACGGAATTACTAAAGGATGGAAGGCGGGACAATCAGACCGTAGCTGATTATGTTGTAGGATAAATTGTGAGTACCTTTTTTATTTTTCATGTTCTGCGGCCCCGGATGGGGGATTCTTTCCGGAATCGGACTCCGGCGCGGCACCCGGCGAAGTATCCGGACTCTTTTTCGGGTCTTCCGGCTCTTTTGCATTGCTGGCGCTTTCGGTTTCGCTCTTTTCCTGGGGCTCTTTCATGATCTCTTCATACTCTTCGATCACAATGCCCCTCCTTACCATGATGTTATATATCCGCTCGGAACGATTCTCCACGTACCGCGAGTTCCCGATCGGTTTATACCGCCTCGGGTTGGGAAGAACAGTAACCAGCTTGGCGGCTTCCTGCGCCGTCAATGCGGATGCCGGCTTCCCGTAGTAGTGGTGCGAAGCGGCTTCGATGCCGAATATGCCTTCTCCCCATTCGGCCACATTCATGTAAAGCTCGAGAATCCGGCGCTTGGAAAGATTATGCTCGATTCTCCAGGTGAGGACAGCCTCCTTGATTTTTCTCATCGGATTGCGGGACGGTGTCAGATAAAGGTTTTTGGCAAGCTGCTGGCTGATTGTGCTGCCCCCGTAAGCGAATCTGCCTTTCTTTATATTTTTCTCCATCGCCTTGTGCATGGCGTCGAAATCGAACCCCTCATGGGACCAGAATTTGTCATCTTCAGCGATAATCACCGCTTTTGCGGCATAGGACGATATCTGTGAAAAAGGGACCCAGACATATCTGATTTTCTGTTTCTTCCCTGCCCTTTGCCATTCCTTTTCGCGGTATTCCATGAAGGATGTCTTTCGGGGGTTGATTTTTTTGAGTTTCGCCACATCAGGGAAGATGAAGTAGTAGCCTATATTCAGGAGGGATAAGGCAATAAGAACGCCGACAAACAGGGCGATTTTTTTTAAAAACGATATCCTTTTCATCGTACGAAAGCCCTGGCCTTTGCGCCTTTCATTTTATTTCACCCTCGTCCAGTCGTTGGTTTTGCCGATCAACGATATCCCCACAAATCCCCTGACTTTGAGATGATCTGGGTTATCCATGCTGATCCTGCATTTATACGTTTTTCCTTCCTTCGGGTTATAAATGTAGCCGCCCTCCCACCGGTTTTCGCCGGAGGGGACAAAGCCCCAGAGAATATTCAGACCCATCAGAAAGCGGGACCTTTTGGCGACGTCCGGATTTTCGCGGTCCACTTTGGGCTTTCCCCCCATTCCCCTTGGATCATTCTGCGGGTAGACAGGTTCTTTGAGCCAGACAATTCTTCCGCAGAATTTGCCGTTGCATGTGTAAATTTCTATCTGGGCGTCTTTCTCCTGGTTCCACCATTTTCCGATAACGGCGTCGGAGCCGGCCGCATACGCCGGCGCTGCCGCGATGAACAATAACACGGCCATCCAAACGATACCTGACTTTTTCATAAGGACCTCCTATAGGGTGGGAAATCGAAGGCAGCATACAAAATGGACCGGATTTTTTCCAGTGTGAAATGTTCCGACGGAAAGGGCCCGTTGTTTTACCACTCCGCCGGGGTGAAGGTAATCCATTGACAATCCCCGAAAATTATTTTATTTGAGCAACAACGCATTGTAACTCTCTTGTCTCACGTGATATTGAGCTGAAAATGGATCGGCTGCTGGGACATATCGGCCGGAGCACCCTGGCGCGGACAAACCATCTGCTTGACCTCTTTGCTTTCGTCTACCGGATACTCCAATTGTTGGCCAGGAGGCCGAGGGAAGGCCGGAGCATGCTTCGCATCATCATCGCGGAGCAAATCTATTTCACGGCGGTGCAGGCCCTTGCCATTATCATTCCGATCGCGCTCATTCTTGGTAGCATGCTCCTGGTGCAGTTCGCAAAAATTTCCTCCCAGTACGACTTGGGAAAGATCACTGTATTGCTCATCGTGCGGGAATTTGGACCCATTATAACGGCCCTCGTCGTCATCCTCCGTTCCGCCACTGCTGTCACCATCGAAACCGGCTACATGACCGTGCTCCATGAAATCGAATCCATTGAAATGTCGGGAATCGATCCCAACTATATCATCTCCCTTCCCAGGCTGATCGGTATCACTACTGCCATACTGTGCCTTTTCCTCATTTTCGATCTGGTCGCCATTCTGGGGGGATATTTAATCGTATGGACGACCACGGATTATCCACTGGCCAATTTCCTGGGGCAAATAGGCAAAGCCGTCAGCGGCATGGATATCGTCGTGGGAATTGTTAAGGGGGTCTGCTTCGGAACAGCGATTACTGTAACCAGCCTTTATCGAGGCTTCAAGGCAGGCACTCAGATCACGGCTATTCCCGTAGCGACCTCAAAGGCATCCGTTGAGAGCCTGTTTTACTGTCTGGTCATCAATATTGCTATATCTGTTGCTTTTTATAGTTAGATTATGACGCCTCGGATCGAATTGTCTAATTACACACTGGCGCCGGTCGGAAAGGGGAACGGCCTCAATGAAATCGACTTCGTGCTCGCGGATGGTGACTCCTGGTCAATCACTGCGGATCTGCCGGACGACGCGCACCTGTTCATGAGGGCTATGGCGACACTGGAAAACCCCGTACGGGGAGATTACTTTTACTGCGGGACCCGGCTTGATTTTTCCGATTATCGCTTCCTGCTGCCCTACAAAAAGAAGATCGGATACATTTCGCCGGATTCGGCGCTAATCGGGAATAGGACTATTGAGGACAATCTTCTCCTTATGAAATCCTATTTCGAAAATGCCCGTGGCATTGATGAGGAAACAGAGGCCCTTTGCCGGTATTTTCAAATTGAAGATAAATTGAACCTGCGTCCGGCCCAGCTTGATCGCGAGGATCTAAGATTGGCCGTAATCATCCGCGAACTTCTCAAGCACCCGGAAATGCTCCTCCTCGAGCGTCCCCGGGATTTTCTCGGACCAAGGAAGTTCGCCCTGTTTTCAGCCGTTCTGAAAGAGAAAACCCGATCGGGCATACCCCTGGTTTTCCTGACGTCCGACGAGGAGTTCACGCGCGATTTCGCGGGAAGGGAAGCTGTTATTTCCAGAGGTTTTTTAACATGCAGTTGAAAAAATGATCGGGGGAATATGGAATTAAATTTCAGCAAGAGGGAGAAAATCGTCGGTCTTTTCATGATCGGGATTGCCCTGCTTCTCCTGGCCACCGTATTCGCCATCGGGCGCGGAAAGGACTGGTTCAAGAGCTATGTCCACTACTACACCGTGTTTGATGAAAGCTATAATCTGAATGTGAATGCCGCCGTGAAACTGTCCAAGGCCGATATAGGGAAAGTAAAAAAAATCAGTCTATACGGGGACAGGGTCAAAGTGGAAATCGCGGTCCTGAAGGATTACTCGTCGCGCATACGCGCCGATTCCCAGGCGGCAGTGGAAAGTCCCACGCTGATCGGATCAGAATACGTATCTATAAAGCCCGGAAGTCCGAAAGCGCCCGCCATAGCGCCGGGAGGGGAGATACCTTCCAGGGCAAAAAAATCCATTGAAGATGTGCTGGCCGAATTCCAGGTCGAGCAGACTGCAAAAAAAGTGATCCAGGCCGTGCAGGACCTCTCTGAAATTGTCGAAAAAATGCACGACCCGGACGGTCCTCTTTTTTCAGCCATGAGCACGACAAATAAAATACTGGCCCATATTGAAAATGTCACACGTGATATCAAGGACGGAAAAGGACCTGTCGGAGGCGTCCTGAAATCCGATAAGCTCCTGAAAAGCATCCACCAAGATATGGAAAAAATCGACCGGATACTGGTCCATATCGAGAAGACGACTGAGAAGACACCTGAAATAATGGAGAATCTCCGGACAAGCGTGCAGAATATCCGGGAAATCGTCTCCAACGTGGAGAAGGGAAGCCGGGATATACCCGAAGTGACCCGGGCGACAAAACGGGGGATCAGCGAGGTACGGGACGGCGTTAAAAACATAGACAGTGTGGTGCAGTCGATTCGACAGAATCCCCTGATCCGGCCAAATCTTCCTCCTGAGCCGAAGGGCGAGAACGTGGACGCGGGGCTGAGGAAATAGAAAGGGATTGCAGAGAGAAAAAAAAGAAGGTGAGAGTCCGGATGTCTGAATTCAATAAACGGTCTACGAGCAGGGCGAAAATCCTGCTGCTGTGCGCCTGCGCGCTTTTACTCTCCTGCGCCGGCGACCCTGCCAGGTCCATGCCGGCCCACTTGACGAGCGGTGCGGAACAAATAAAAAAAGGGAACGCATTTTATCAAAAGGGATGCTACAGGACGGCGCAGGAGCATTTCTATAGAGCCCACGATTTATACTCGGCATCCGATCAGCCGGGCGGCGTCGCCATGAGCCTTAATAACATCGGCTCCGTCTTCAGGGCTTCAGGAGACGCGCAAAGCGCCCTATTATTCTTCGATGAAGCAGTCTCCATATACACCGATATCGGAGACCGGGCGGGGCTGCGTCAGGCCCTCTCGAACAAAGCTGCGGCCCTGATCGACAAGGGTGATCTCGATGAGGCGGAAGCATTGATCGAAAAAGCATCCGGAATTTATCCCGATGAGAACAGAAAGCCGTTCATCCCTCTTTTGCGCAACAAAGGGGTCCTCCTGACAAAACAAAAAAAATACTGGGAGGCCGAAGAGGTCTTGAGGCGGGCCCTGGTGAACTCGAATCCGGATAATCTTCCGGAGAGGGCGACCCTTCATTTTGCACTGGGTAACCTGATGCTGGAAACCGGGAGAGCGAAAGAATCGATCGAACACTTTCAGGCGGCCCTGTCGGCGGACCGGATCAGCGGATTTTACAGAGGCATGGCGGACGACCTCTCGCGTCTGGGACAGGTCTGCTTTCAATCAGGGGATTATCGGGCAGCCGCCGGCTACTGGAAAAGAAGCGCAAGAATCTACTATCTGGTCGGATTGAAAAAAGAGGCCGAACAGACCATGGATCAATTAAGGACGGCGGCACAAAAAGCAGGGGTTGATACGGACGTTGTCGAACACTTCGCCAGGCGCTGGGAGGAAGGGAAAAAACTCGAGAACCCCTGCGAGGAATAGCAGGATTCGAAAAACTTTTTCCTGGGCGAAATATCTTGACTTAAATTTTTTTCCATGAAATGATCAAATTTTATCGTCACTGCGCTCAGAGAGTGCGTTGCAGGACGTTTCGGGGCCTTTACCTCGTAATGAAAAGGACAGATGGAACCTCCTGATTATCCCTGTCAGCTGAATACGCGACCGCAGCTTATGGCCTTCAGTTAAGCCCCGGGAAAAGCCTTCCCAGGATTTCAATTCCGGCATGGTGCTTCCGGGAGAAAGGCCCTGAGCCGGTCACCGGAGTTGTGCCATGATTCATGCCTTCCTCATGCACATTTTTTGTCTTCCGATTGTCGAAGGACAGGGGTCGTCATCATGCAAACAATGATGGGGATCGGCGTTCTTTTTCCCGGCTGATCTTCCGGAGGATGAATATGGCGGAAACAACGACAAGAACGAGAATTCCGGACCTGCCGAGGGGGATCGGGCCTTTCCGCTTCCTGTACTTTACGGAATTACTGAAAAGGCCGGTCTGCGTGGGAAACATAAAGAACCGCATCGGCAAGCTCGGCGATCTGGTATTTGTTCTGACGGAGCCCTACCCGGAGGCAGTTGGAATTTATATCGAGCACGGGTGGGGAAAGCCGACGGAGTTCATACCATGGGAGAAAGTGATCCGGATCGAGGAAGACGCCATTTTCGTCCAACCTCCTCCTGATCATGCGTATTCTCCCTTCGTAGACCAACCGGGCTGGATTCTGGCGGACAAGCACTTGATGGGCAGGACGATTCTGGATATCGACGGCCGTCGCAGCGAGGTCGTCAATGACGTTCACCTCCTCGAAGCAAGAGGGCGGCTCCTGCTCGTCCATGTGGATATCTCCATGAGCGGCTTCTTCCGCAGATTGGGGCTGGGTCGCCTCAAATGGATCAGCGACAATTTCATCTCTTGGAAATACGTCCAGCCCCTGTCGGTAGAGGATGCGGTCGCAACCGACAAGGTGACCCTTTCGATCACCCGCAAACAGATGCTGGAACTCCCGAGCGAGGATCTGGCGGACGTCCTGGAAGAACTCCCGGGGGAGGAACAGCAGGCCCTGTTCTCCGCTCTCGATTCCGAGAAGGCTGCAGAAACCCTGGCAGAAGCCGAGCCCAGGGCCCAGCGGCAGATTATCGCCAATCTCCGCACGGAGAGAGCCCGCTCCATTTTCTCGGAAATGTCCATCCCCCAGTTGGTCAGCCTTTTTTCCATCCTGCCCCATGACAACGTCACCGAGCTGATGTCGCTGCTTACGAAGGAGCAGGCCGACCGCGTCCGGGATATCCTCTCGGAAAGGGAAATTCAGGCAAAGGATATAATGTCGTCGGATTTCATCACGGTGCCGAAAACGGCACGGGCAGGAGATGTCTTGAATCAAATCAGGCGCTCCGGCCGGGAACCGGAAAGCATATCATATATCTACGTGGTGAACGATGACGGAAAAGTTCTTCTGGGCGTGGTGGATCTGCGCGATCTGGTCCTGGCGGGGGATCATGTAACCATGGGAGAGATCATGGTCTCGCCGGCGGTCGCGGCCGACGAGGACGACGTTCAGGAGGATCTCGCGGAGATGTTCGCCAAATATCATTACCGGATGATCCCTGTCGTAGACAGCCAGGACCGCATCCTGGGAGTTGTCTATTACAACGATATCATGAAGGGGATTGTGACAAGGGTTAAAATATGAAGTAACGGCATTTCCCCTTGCTTCGGCATTTTTCAGCCCCCTTTTTCTTTCGTTGCCTCCCTTTCGAAGCTTCCCTCTGTAAACATTTCTTCGGATTTTACAAGCGCAGGGTAATGCAATCTGAAAGAAGATACGATCAAATCCAGGGGCAGATCAGGAAAGGATCCGTGATCTCTAATATATTCGAGATGCTTTTCGCCTGTTTCATTATACTCGTGAAATATAGAATCATTTCTGCCGTCGAATTCGAGAGGCCTTACTTTGAAGCGCTCGCAGAGGGAAAGATTGAATGTGGGTGTTGCTTTCACCCACTTTCCTTCCAGAAAGAACTCCGTGTAGCCGTGATATACAAAGATATCCGTCTTCATTAAATCTCGGAGGCGCTGTGTGGAAAGATGATTTCTGACGTCGGCGAATCTCAGGCGGACCGGAACCCCTTGCGCCCTTCCGGCCGCGGCAAGCACCACCGCTTTGGCTACGCAATAGCCGAAGCCCCTGGAAATTATCGAGCTCGCCTTTAAACCATTGGGGGTGAGGTCAACGCGATATGGATCGTACTGGATTCCGTCACGTACTGCGTAATAAAGCCTGACCGCCTTTTCGACGGGAGAAACAGTGCCGGCGGCGGCTTTTCGCGCAAATTCGATAACTATCCGGGAATCGCTATCCAGGAACTCCGTCGGACGCAGATAGATTCCGATATCTTCAGCATTCTCTTGATTCATTATCCGCCCTCCTTATAATATTCAAAATTCCGACTTGCCTTAAGGTATGGCAGCCCGGCCTTACCCCTTTTTGCCTTCAGCCTTACTCAAACCAGTGGTTTGCCGCCGTTGAGCCTCTCATAAACGCGGATGTATTGCGCGATCATATTCCCCAGGTCGTATTTTTCCCTGGCCTCCCGCATAATCCTCTTAATCTGGGCTTCCCTGATTTGCGCCGGCATCCGATGGAATTTTACACTGTTTTCCATACCGTACCACAATCCCCCGGAATCGTAATCTCTGAAGAGAAATCCATTGCCGACATCCTGGGGAGAACCTGTAATCTTCAGCATCAATTCTCTGATCTTATCATGATAGCCTCCTGTATCTCTGTTCGTCGCCGTGGCGCCGAACAGGTTTCCGATCTGATCGATCTGGCCGCACGGCTCGTACAAAGAAGCCCCGAAAACATCGCTGGCCGCAGCGTAGCCGAGCATGGCAAGATCTTCTTCAAAGGGATGATATGCGATTTTCCCCCCCGAGGCCCAGGCGATCTTCCCCAGAATATCCACATGCGTCCGGTCGTTTCCCACGCCGTCCGCAATAAAAGCAATCTGCACATCACCGTGCTCGATCACGAATTTAAGCGCTATATCTTCGATCAGCTCCACACCCTTCTGCGATGGATCCAGCCTGGACGGCCAGAAGAAAAGAATCGCATCCGGGTCGGCAATCAGCCCCAGTCTCTTCTGAAGTTCCAGACGGTTTTCTTTTTTTGCCTCAAGCACATTATCTTCCGGTCCGTATTTCCTGACAAGGGCATCGCATCTTTCCGGATACATATACAGCGCCGGCGCATTCAGTATTGAAAGAGCCGCTTTATTGAAAAATTTCGCCTTGACTTCATTGCGCACACTATACGGGACGATCGGCCGGTCGAGAAAATAATCGTTTACGATCTCCTGAAGAAATCTCTCGCCCACAAAATTGATCAGCGTTGCGCTTTTGATGCCCGTCGCCTGGCAGTCGATGCATTTCTTGCCGTACTCATCCGCAAAATACATGTCGTAAGACAAGCCGGCGATATCGATTCCGTACATCGCCTCCAGAGGGATACAACCTGTGAATACATTATGCACCGTGTGCAGAACCGGCAGTCCCGTCATCTTGGCGTAAGCGGTGATCGCGCCTCCGGACATCCAGTCGTGACTGTGCAGGATCAATTTCCCCCGGCTTTTGGCTCTGACTGTCTTTATTATATTATTGACTATTTCCCGCTGAAATTCGGCCGCTGTGGCAATCGGATTTCCAGAATAGGCGCTCAGGTTTTCGGCGAATACGGCGGAACTGACCAGATGTATTCTCGCGGGATCGATCTTGTACCGGATCTCCCGCCAGATCATTTCATTGATTTTCGATTCTTTCTGGAACCTTTTCTTCAGGTTCAGGGTAGCTATATGTACCTCAATCCCCCTCTCCACGAGTCCATTACAGAGCGCAGAGACGACTTCCCCCTGCCCTCCGCTTTTTCCTGAAATATACTGGGCCAGAGCCCCCATTTCCTCGGGCAGCTTCCCTGTCTCCGGGCTGATGATCAGCACCGCTGTCCTTTCGCTTTTCTTCAGGATTTCAAACCGGACGATATCCGCTTCGAGGCTGTCTATTTTTCGGGTCAGGATGTGCGTGGGGGCGGCAATGGATCCTCCATACGGATTGAAATAGGAGTGGACGGCATGATCTTCTCCGAATCTCTCATGAAGGAAATAGACATGGTCCGAAGTAGTCAGCACTCTCCATTTTTCCAGCAATTCCCCGCCCGCCTTCCTGGCGGGTACCTCCAGTTTTTCGATGTCCTTGAACAGCTCATACTGCGTAAGATTTCCGATCCATCCCGCGGTATCCCGGCCCGCATCGGCCCAGGAGGACGTGGACAGGCCGTGTATATCGATGACGGGGCAGTCCGCATCCTGGAAGCGTCGCGCTATTTCCGTCGGCGTAACTACCTCTACATTTGGATGCTTCTCCAGGGCGGACGGCAGCCCGCGCCAGAATTCGAATATGCCCTTGTCCGTCCAGATATGCTCTCCGATATGCTCGTAATCATAGCCGAGCAGTACGGACTCCCCGTCGATCCTGGCGATGTAATCCGCATATTGCTCAGGCGTGATCCTCTGATGAGGAAAGCGGTATGCGACATCATCACTCAGCTCCCTGTTCCTTGGAATGACGATAAGATCGCTTCCCTTCGCCCGAAAAACCGCATTCGGGGAAACCGGCCGCCCGCTGCCGAGGAACATGTCATCCCTCTTCTCGCAGAGCATGGCTTCGTAGCCCATGTCATCGACGATTTCCGCGATGTCGTTATTGTACATGAGCTCCGTATTCCGGAAGGAAGTGGGCCTGACCCCGAAAAATTCCTTCATCTTTTCCCTGTGTAGAGATACCTGATCCCGGAACTCCTGCTTACTTGGATCAGCAAAAAGGCTGGCCAGAGAATGATAATAGGTTTCGTCCAGAAACTCAACCTGGCGCCGCTCTTCTACGGCATCCATCAACTCACGGAGGTACTTGATGACGTCGGGCCGGTAAAGCTCCGCCTGTGAGAGGAACGTTCCCGTCATGCTGAGCGTAATCTTGAAGCTGGGGTATTCCGAGATGAGCTCGATGAACATGCGGGTCGCCGGCAGATAACATTTTTCCGCCACCTTTAGAAAGACATCCCTGTTCATTTCATCCCACAGGAATTTGTCCCGGTCCGGATGGAGCCGAAGAGGCTGATGGAGCTGAAAATAAAACGCCGCCATGACCATGGTTTTGTTACCTCAGCTTCGATGCGGGCAAAGGGGATAGTTCACGATGCAAGGTGAAGCATTAATTATTTTTACACGATGACTCCCTGATAGTCAATCCGCCGTGACGAGACAGCGATGAAAAATCTTTTCATCCGCATTTTCGCAATACGACGGCGAATACCGGGCAGCACAGGAATCGGACGGGATTTTGAGTGCGGATTGATCTTCTTCGAGGAGTGTTATTTGACAGTCTCGGGAAAGTCTGTCGGGTGAAAACCGGTGCCCGACGTTTTTATAATTATGTGATGCCGGTTCCGGCTTCCGTATCGCGCCGCAGTACGAGACGACGGAATGACGGCGTTTTAATTCGTCATACCGGACCTGACAAACCTGCCCCTGCTTGATACGGGCAGTTCATCGTTTTCCCTCCGGGACCTCTATTTTATCGCGAAGCAGGGATATCTCTCTGCTCAGATCAAGAGTCAACCTCTCTTCCAATTCCGCCATTTCCTTTTTCATCCTGTCCACTTCACGGCTCAGCTTTGCATATTCTTCCCGGATTTCGGATATTCTTTTTTCCGCCTTTATAGCCTCATGGAACTGCCTGACTGCAAGATAAAGGGGGCCGGCATAGACTGTCCCCGACTCCAGGATTTCAATTACCATGCGAACCGCTTCGGACATTTTTACGCCAGGCACCCGCTGCCGGGCATCTCCGTCTTCATAATCCTGTCGAGGCTCGTACACAGGAGAACCTCCTGTTTCCAATTCCTCCTCGGGACCGCAGACCTCGGGATATTTCTCCCGAGCTCCGGGGAAAGGCTCTCCCGCGCCCTGCAGCAACCACCCCGGGTTAAAACCATACTGCCTTGCCAGCCTTTCCAGTACAATACCCTTTATCAGCCCTTTTTTCCTCCTGTAATCACCGATAGTATTCTTATTTGTCGAGAGCTTTTTGGCCAGGTCTTCATCAGTGATATCTTTGTCCATTTCCCGCATCGTTTTAACGGCCTCTATCGCCCAGGCGACTCTTTCATGGAGATTATCCAAGTTCTACCTCGCTGTTTCAGCTCAAATACCCGAATGGATGTCTGGCCAGCCGGGCAACTATTTTGTTATTTATCGCTAATAAAATCTTGACAAGACACAAAATATTGTTTAAATCAGCTCATCCATCCAGGTATGAGCACAAAAATGGTGCGCATTAAGAACAAGATTACGGATATGTCCCCTACGGACATCCGTATCGCCCTGCTCCGCAGAGGTGTAACGCAAACTGATATCGCTCTGGAACAGAATGTATCCAAAGCGGCAGTCTACAGGACAATCGAAGGAAAATCAAAATCTCACAGGCTCCGCACCGCTATTGCGGAAAAAACCGGCCTGAGTATTCAAAAGATCTGGCCGAGCATCTATTTGAATGTCAAAAATCCCCCCGGGAAAGGGAGACCAAAATCCAGGATAAAAAAAATACCCTGACCGTGCCGGAGAAAAAAACTATACAGCAGTGAAATTAGTTCACTATTTAACCTATTTTTAGGGAATTTTCAACATATAATCAAAAATATGTGACCTGATAAAACCCCAATATTTTTGTTCGAAAATCCATAAAAAAAGAGACTGTGTTTGCCCCAGTGAAGAATTAGAAGCTCGTGCGAAATACTAGAGTCACTTTCACAATTGCAAGCAGGAAAGAGAAAAGGATATGGTTAAGATCACAACTCACAAAAAGATGGTTTCATGCGTTTTCTGCGGGAGAGAATGCTCCATAGACGGACGCTCGGAATGCGAACATTTTGTCTTCGTCAAGCCGATCTTCGGCGATTCGGACGGCAGAGAAATCCGCTACCTCTTCCACTTTCACAGCGAAAAGGAACTCCTGCAAAAAAAACAGAAAATCGATCCATAACAGGTCGGGAGGCGTAATCAGGCTTGAAACTTGTTCCTTAATCTCCTCCTGCGAATGAACAGAGAGTAATTACAGCAACAGCCGGTTCTCCTTCGACCTTGACTCGCCGAGACTGGTTATGTAAATGGCGGGCATGCCGAGAACAGGGCATTTTGTCTCACAAATTCCGCACCCGATGCACCGCTCGAGATCTACTCTGGGCTGTCTCAGGATCACTTCTTTCCCGTTTCCATCCTTGACCTTTACTTTCTCCAGCCATATGGCTTTTTTCGGGGTAGGGCACACCTCTTCACAGACAATACAGGGGGTGGAGTACGAGTGCGGAAGACACCGCCCCCTGTCGATAACAGCGAGACCTATCCTGGTTTTTTTCTTTTCGTCCGGAGTCAGTTTCCGGATAGCCCCGGTGGGACAAACCTGGCCGCAGAGAGTGCACCCGTATTCGCAATATCCCATCCGCGGAACGAGAACGGGCGACCAAATCCCTTCCAAGCCCGCTTCGGTGAGCGCGGGCTGAAGGCCGTTTGTTACGCAGACTTTCATGCATTCCCCGCATTTGACGCAGCGCTCCAGAAATTTTCCCTCTTCGAGGGAGCCGGGAGGACGAATCAATTTCGGATGACTATATCCGGACCTGGAAAAGGGACCGGTCCGTAAAAGAGGTACAGCGACGATCCCGGCCAAAAAAGAAGAGATCACATTTCTCCGACCGAGGTCCATGGCAGTACTCGCCGGACGGCCGAATCCGAAACTCACGGCATTGTGCGGGCAGAGATCGTCACAATTCATGCAGTAAAGACATTCCGACGTCTCCCAGGACCTGTCTGAACCATGCAATGCCCCGCCCTGGCAGGCCGCCGAACATAACCCGCAGTCGTTGCAGCCTTCGCTCAAAGACCTCCGGAGCGGCGAAAACCGCGAAAAGACGCCCAGAAGGGCTCCGAGAGGACAGAGATATTTGCACCAGAGCCGCTTTTCGACAAGATTCAAAGCAAGGATCACGAAGAAAAACAGCCCCAGGAAAACGCCCTGGATGAAATAGGGCTGCTGGAAAGAGAGGACGCTTTTTTTCAAGATCGAATATATCCATTCGGAAAAATCCGTGACAGCGGGTACCTGCAGGGCATAAAGGGTTTCAAAAACCGCCCGGACCGCCGAATTGAAGAGAGGGTAAATACTTAGGGAAAACGAGCGGATAAGGAGCGACAGCGGATCCACTATCCCCGTCAACTGCAATGTAAAAAGCGACGAGGCCAGCAGGAAGATGAGGAGGTAATATTTTATTCGCCTGCTGCCCGGGGGGATATGTCCTTTTTGCTTTTTCTTCAACAGGCCCGCCAGATTGTTCAGTGTGCCTAAGGGACATATCCACCCGCAGAACACCCGCCCCAGGACGGCCGTTAAAAGCAGGATGAGAACGGAAAGAAAAAAGGCGCCTGTAACCGCGCGGGATGATAGCAAGGAAGAAAAAGAAATGAGTGGATCGAAATCGAGGAACAGTTTTACAGGATAGCCGAGCGTATTATCACCTTTGGTTTCGGTCTGCAGAAACAGGAAGAGAAAAAGCAGCAGAAAGAATCCCTGTACTGCCCTCCTGAGATTCATAATATTCAAGAGTCTCACGCCTTGATCTTCTTGACCTTCAATTTCGTGATATCCATCCTGCCGAGGCCCGCTCTATGCCCGGCGACTACGTATCCGAGATCGCCTCCTTTCATTCCGAAGAGAGTGGCTCCGAATGAATCGACCGCCACCTGATCGACCCCGGCAATCACCGTGTCAAGCCTTTTGACATCCCGGAGGTCTCCTCCCTGGGGCCCGTTCGCAGTGAGTATCCGCACGGCGTCCAGGATGGTCAAAGCGGGCCTGACAGTGCGTGCAACATCGACCAGGGCCTCGTCCAGATTCTGGTGTATCCTCCCCCTTGATCCGCCCATCACGCCCATCCAGTTCTTCATGGCCATGGTCAGTGTCGCGAGGCCGTGATGCTTGGCGATGGGAACATTGATCACCTTGTCGGCCTCCAGAATATCCTGATACAGAGGCCATGATTTGAGCGCCAGGCCGCCCAGTCTGACTTCCTTGAATCTTCTCTCGTCGATATAGCTGACTTCGGCGCCCGCGGCCGCGGCCGCATCCGCGATGCCGCTTTGCTTATAACAGCGCCTCGCATCGTTTACGGGCCGATCGAATACCTTCACCTTCCTCGCGCCGGCTTCCAAACACAGGGCGACCACGGCCGCAACGACCTGAGGATTGGTATTGGCGGCCCGTTCAGGCGTCCTATCCCACCCGATATTGGGCTTGACTACGACGATATCCCCCCTTGAAACAAACCTTTTCATTCCGCCCATTCCGTCGACCGCCGCCCTGACTATTTTTGAGGGCGAAGATCCCTGCACGACAACGAGATCAATCTGCCGAGCCGCTTCAGCAGATCCAGCCAGGCTAATCAGACCGTCAGGCAGGGAAAGCGTGATTCCCGCCAGGGCCGCTTTTTTGATGAATTCCCTTCGATTCATCCGAGTCTCCCCTTAAAAATAGTATAGCACAGGATGGTCGAAATTTCCCGCAGGGTATGCGAATAATCCTGGACTTCAAAGGTGCCAATACAGGCTAAAGGCACAAGGCTGACGGCTAAAGAAAGAAGATGTGATCAATACAGTGTATTTTCGCTTTTCGCCCCGCAGCCAGATAAACATTTTTCAACAGCAAAAGAAAAAGGGGCACTGCGCATTATCCACAGAAACCCCTTTTTACCTTTATATCCGCGAGAACAAAGTGAAGATCGTTATTTCTTCTCAGGAGCCGGAGCTGCCGGAGCCTCTTCACCCTTCTTCTCTTCCTTCTTTGCCTTCTTTGCCTTCTTTGCCTTCTTGGTGACCTTCTTCTTTTCCACCTTCTTCTCAGGCTTTGCCTTCTCGTCCGCCTTGGCCTTTTCGCTGGCCTTCAGCCCTTCGTCCGACTTTGCCGCCGGTGCTGCCTGTGCAAAGCAAAGACCCGTCACAGAAAGAACAAAGAGGATAGATACGATGATGGCTACTAACTTCTTCATCTGGTTTCACCTCCTTTCAATTAAAGTTCTGGAAAGGAGCATCCAAGAAGCGTGCCAAATATGGATTAAAAAAAATGGCAATAATTTTGCTTAGTTATAGGAAGGGGTGGCTTTTACGGAAAACCGTCTTTTCCTTTTCCGCAAAGATTATCCCAATATGACAAGATAATTTCCCTTTCTACAAAATAATTGAACATTGGCCAAATGTTTATTTGCTTTTTCACAAACTATCACCTCCCATCTTTTTGGGAGAGAGAATTTTCCAGACTGTATTTTTCCCACCTGTTATAAAAACTCTTGTAACTCATCCCTAAAAGTCTGGCCGCCTTGGCGATTACATTTCCGGATCTGGCCATGGCTTTCCTCAGTAAATCTTTTTCAAGCTCCTCAAAAATAACGCCCGAATCAGGAATATCAAATTCGAAAAGATCTATTTGTACTGCCGGTTCTGAGCTGCCTTCGTATTTTTCCCACCTATTATAGAATGTATAATAGCTCATTCCAAGGAGTCTGGCGGCCTTGGCTGCAACACCGTTAGTTTTATCCATGGCTTTTTTCAACAGTGTTTTTTCGAATTCCTCAAAATTCAGCCCCTTATCCGGTATCTGAACATCAAATTTCTGTCTGGGCACCGGTTTCTGCAATTCACTTTTTATATCATTGATCGAAATCGTTTCCCCCTCGCACATGAGCACGGCCTTTTCCACGGCCGACTCAAGCTGCCTTATATTGCCGGGCCAGTTATATTCAAGAAGTGCTTTCATGGCGGAATCGTCAATCTTCTTTATCCTTTTCCCGAATACCTGGTTGTACCGGGCCAGAAAGAAATTCGCGAGTTCCTCTATATCCTCTCTCCGGTCGCGCAGAGGAGGCAAATGTATAGTGACGACCTTCAGACGGTAGTAAAGATCCTCCCTGAATTTCCCTTCTCTCATGGCTTTTTCGAGATCCTTGTTGGTAGCCGCGATAATGCGTACATCGACCTTTATGGATTCCCGGCCGCCCAACCTTCTGACTTCCTTTTCCTGGAGGACCCTGAGTATCTTGGATTGAGTAAGAGGGGGGAGGTCTCCGATTTCGTCCAGGAAGACCGTGCCGTTGTTTGATGCCTCGAATAGCCCTATTTTCCTGCTGGTCGCCCCGGTAAAAGAGCCTGGCTCATAACCGAAAAGCTCGCTTTCAAGCAGGGTCTCGGGTATTGCCGCACAGTTGATGGCCGTGAACGGCCTGGCGGCCCGCGGACTGTTGTAATGGATTGCACGGGCGATGAGTTCCTTGCCTGTCCCGCTTTCACCCAGTATAAGGACCGTGACGGGACTGCCTGAAACCTTTTTTATTATACGGATAACCTCGCCGATTATCTTCGACCGGCCGATGATTCCCTCTAACCTGAATTTGTCGTAAAGGGCCTGCTGGAGTTCGATATTTCTCTTCAGCAGGTCCATCCTCTCGAGAGCCCGTTTAACGGTCAATATGACGACATCCCTGTCGAGCGGCTTTGTCAGGTAATCGAAAGCCCCTTTTTTCATGGCATCGACTGCGGACGAAACCGTTCCGAAAGCCGTCATGATTATAACGGCCGGCACCACTGAATTTTCTTTGCCGGATACGACTTTGTGGAGCAATTCTATTCCATCCATTCCCTGCATCTTGAGATCCGTAAGGACGATATCCGGATGATAGAATTTAATCATCCTCAGGGCCTCCTCCCCCGAGGAAGCCTCGTACGTCTCATAGCCTTCATCCGCAAGAATGGTTTTAAGTATGTTCCGCTGAAGGGGTTCATCGTCTACGACGAGGATAACCGCCATGGGTATGAACTGTCCTCCTTACCATGATTAAAATCCAGCAGAGGAAGGCTGATCGTGATATCGCTCCCCTGGCCTTCCACGCTGGAAACATTGATTCTGCCGCCGTGCTCTTCGATGACGCGCTTAGTGATCGCCAGCCCGAGGCCGAGGCCGTTCGCCTTCGTTGTAAAGAACGGTTCGAATACCCGGGAGAGGCTTTCTCTGGAAATTCCGAAACCCGTGTCATTGACGTGCAGGACGAAGTTGCCGTTTCCCCTTTCCGTTCTCACTGACAACGTGCCTCCATCCGGCATGGCTTGCAGGGCGTTGATGATGATGTTGAAGATGCATGTCTTGATGAGCTCGGGGTCGACCATCAGCTCCGGCAGAAACCCGTAATTCTCCACGATGGTTATTTTGTCGGAATCCGCTTTCGCCTTGACGATTTCCAGCACGTCATTCAGAGGAGCCTGTATATTGATGCGACGGACATTGAGCTTCAGGGGTTTACCGTAATCCAGGAAATCGCTGACCAGCTTGTCAAGCCTGTGGATTTCGTGTTTTATACTGGAAATCAATGCCTCGAAATTGCCTGCTTGTGCTTCCTGCTGAGGACGGTATTTCTCCTTGATATGATCAATGCAGAGGCTGATATAATTCAGGGGATTTCTGATTTCATGGGCGATGCTCCTCGAGAGCTGCCCCACTGCGGAAAGGTGTTCGGCTTCCCGTAATCTCTCCTCGAGCTTCTTTTCCTCCCGCAATTTCTCCACCATGAAGTTAAAACTCTGCATCAGATCCCCTATTTCATCCTTCCGGTCTACGGGCAGGTTCTGGTTGAGATCTCCGGTTGCCACCCGCCTCGCCGCTTCAACCACGTGGTGTATGGGCTCCGTGTACCATAAGGAGAGGAAGACGGAAATGGCGATCCCGAAGGAGAAGACCAAGAGTGTGGCAACAATTCTCTTTATGGTATTGCGTTTTTGAAGTTCCGAAACATCTTCCGTATTGATCTGCAGGTGGATATAGCCGTAATGTGTCTTGCCGGCAATGACAGGGATCATGACATTGTAAGTTTTGCCTTCTTCCGAAAACTGCTCACCGAGCTGCGCTTTGATGATCAGCTCTTTCTTCTTGGGGCTCAACGGTTTGCCGACCTTGGTGGGATTGGAGCTTGCAATAACCTCGTCTGTTGTGCTGATCACGGAGATTTCTTTGATCCCCTTCGATTTTAAAGTCTTCAGATATTGCTCCAGGCCGGATTCCCGGGTTGTCATGCTCCCCGTCACCTTCTCGACGCCCACCTGGATGGCTTTAGAGAGATCGGCTGTCTGTTTTTCGAATTCCCGGACCAGGGCTTTTTCCGTCTGCCAGTGATGTATAAGCAAAATGGTCAAAAGAATAGCGCTCAGGAAAAGCATCATCAGAATGAGCTTCTTATTGAGAGAGAGATTAAGAAAAAAATTCTTGAAGAAGGAGAGACCCGTCAAATTTTTCATTTTCCCTCTGAAGACCTTTAGACGTTTGTGAACTCTAACACTTGGAACATGAGAATGTCAACGGTTCTGAACAGTTTGTCGGACCCGCGCTTTTCCGGCGCATTTTCATTCCGGTTTATCTTGACTTTTTGCGCCTTTCCTATAAGAAAGGGCGGACGGCAAAAGGATTTTGTCTGCAGCAAGAGAGAACGCAATGGATCTGATTCTTTATTTTTTCGATATTCTTATAAACCTTGACAAGCACCTGGATATTATAATCAGGACTTACGGCGTCTGGAGTTACGCCATTCTCATTGTCATCATATTCTGTGAAACCGGTCTCGTTGTAACACCGTTCCTGCCCGGCGATTCCCTTCTGTTTGCCGTCGGCACATTTGCGGCCCTCGGCTCGTTCCAGGTGGAATGGATTGCCCTTGCCCTGGGAGGGGCTGCCGTAGCGGGAGACACGACGAACTACTGGATCGGGCGTTTTACGGGTCCAAAGGTCTTCCACAAGGAAAGATCGCGCTTTTTCAACAGGCAATATCTGGACCGCACCCATTCCTTTTACGAAAGGCACGGCGCAAAAACAGTCAGCATAGCCCGGTTCGTTCCCATCGTCCGCACTTTCGCGCCTTTTGTCGCAGGGATCGGACACATGCCCTACAGGCGTTTTATCGTATACAGCCTGGCCGGGACTGCGGCATGGATCTCGACTTTTGTATTTGGTGGCTATTTTTTTGGAAATATTCCTGTCGTCCGCGCGAATTTTACGCTTGTCGTCATGGGGATCATTCTGGTTTCCGTAATGCCGGGTATTGTAGAATATATCAGACACAATATTGAACGGAAAGGAAGACCGGGATGATAAGAAATTACAGGCACCAAGCTCCAAATCCTAAACGAGTATCATGCCTTGACAGGCTCAGCATGACAGATAAGGGCCATTCGAATTCCTGTTGTAAATTCTTGAATTGCAGAATTTGGTCATCCTGAGCTTGCCGAAGAGTGGTGCCTGGGATTTAGGGGTTCGGATTTAATCAGAAATTCACCTGTTTAAAATTATGAAGATAAGTTTTCTCGGAGCTGCAAGAGAGGTCACAGGGTCCTGCTTTCATCTTTCCGTAAATGGGAACCAGATTCTTGTGGACTGCGGTATGAATCAGGGGGAACGGCCCGATCACGGGAGTCCCTTTCCGTTTGATCCTGCCCGGATTGATTGCCTTTTTTTGACCCATGCCCATATAGACCACTCCGGCATGATCCCGAAGCTGGTCAGGGACGGTTTCAAGGGGAGGATCATTACAACTTCCGCCACCGCGGATCTTTCCGAAGTCATGCTTTATGACTCCGCCCACATCCAGGAAAAGGATGCCCAGTGGCTGACGAAAAAATCCTTCCGCTCCGGAAACACCGAGGCCATCGAGCCTCTTTACACGGAGGCCGACGTGGCCGCCGCGGTTTCCCTTTTCGACAGGAAATTCTACGAACGGACTGAACAGCTTTTCGAAGGCGTCAGTTACAGATTTACCGATGCCGGACACATCTTGGGCTCCGCCTCCCTGGAACTCTGGTACCCGGGCGGCGGCGCCGCCGATAGAAAAATCGTTTTTTCCGGAGATGTCGGGAAGAAGGATAATCCCATCATCCAGGACCCCCGGCACACAAAAATCGCCGATTATGTTGTGATCGAATCAACATACGGAAACCGCTGCCACAGAAATATGGATGACAGTATCGACGAACTGGTGGAAGCTGTCCAGAGCACCTTCAAAAAAGGAGGCAATGTGCTGATCCCCGCCTTTGCCGTGGGCAGGACCCAGGATATCCTGTACATTCTGAACAATCTGGTACGGCAGCGCAGGCTCGGGCCGCTGGATGTATATGTAGACAGTCCCCTGGCGGAGGAGGCCACCAGGGTCTATCTGGCGCACCCGGAATATTTCGATGAGGAGGCATTGAAGCTCTTCCGGCGGCGCGGCGGGGATGCGCTGAAACTCCATTTCACCCGCACCACTGAGGAATCCCAGAAGATCAATCAAATCAGGTCAGGCGCGATAATCATGGCCGGCAGCGGCATGTGTGAAGGAGGGCGAATCCGGCACCACCTCAAGCACAACCTGTGGAGGCCGGAATGCAGTATTGTCTTTGTCGGTTTCCAGGCCCGCGGGACCCTTGGACGCAAGATCGTGGACGGTGCGAAGATAGTTCATTTCCTGGGCGAGGACATTGCCGTGAAGGCAAGGGTATACACCATTGGAGGCTTCTCGGCGCATGGCGATCAGAATGGACTGCTGGAATGGCTGGAAGTATTTACTGGGCATCCGGAAGTTTTCATTGTGCACGGCGAGGAAAACACTGCACTTGAATTCGAAAAAGTCGTCAGGGAAAAACTGGGACTGGTCACGCATGTACCGCACAAAGGGGAGACTTTCCGGATTTAGCCGGTTAAGGCCGGAATTCAGTGCTTCATTGTATGGTCCACCGCTTTCCCGGGGATGTCCGGGGACTTAAGGATTCTCCCTTTTCACTGTAAAAAGCCTTGATCCGTCGCAAAGACTCCCCTCAATGCCTACAGGGAATCCGTTTTCATCCTTGACGATCAGATCCCCTTCAAGAACAGCCCGGTACAATTCATGGCTGCAGGATATGAGGGCGTGCTTGACGTGCATGCCTCGATAGATCTCGACCGGCAGGTCATTCACATAAACGACGATGTGTTCTTGATTTTTGGGCATTGACTTCAGTCACCCTTTTTCTCCTCACCTTATTAACCGCCATATTATCCTTCCGCCGGCCTGCGGGTAAACGGGCGAGTGCTTTTTCAAATAGTTGATCATGGCTTCTCTCAAATCGTCTCCGTAAACAATGTTCTTTCCTTCCTTGAATATCCTGTATCCATCCCCGCCCGCAGCCAGGAAATCGTTCGTCACTACACGATAAATCCTGTCCGGCTGTAGTTTCTCGCGGCCGACATTGATTTCTACGATTCTGGAACCTCTGGATTTTTCCGGGTCGAGTATGACTCTTATACCGGATACCTGCAATATGCCGTGTTCCATGCCCGCGCTCTGCTCCAGTATTGCACGTATCTGTTCACCCGTAAGGTCCATGCTGACCAGCAGATTATCGAACGGCAGAAGGGTGAAGATCTGTTCCATCGTGATACGCCCCTTCTCTATATTCACCCTCATCCCGCCGGAATTCTGAAAGGCAATCCGGGCTCCGGAAGACTCACGCATTGCGTCGCAAACGAGGTCTCCTATATTCGATTCACCGCGGGAATTCCTGACCAGATTCACCGCTGTCTTGCCGACTGTCTTTGCGAACTCATCTTTGATCCGGTCGTGGTATTTTTGAACCAGTCGGGCGACCGAGGAATCAAACGAAGCGCCTGGCCCGGCGTAAACGACCCTGAGTTCCTCTTTCCTGCTATAGGAAATGACCTTCTTTGTCCTTAGGTCGACTTTGACATGAAGCACCCCCAGGTACAACCCGTAACACTTCGCCTGGACGATCGTGGTGCCGCCTTCGGCCACAGGCCTGAAGACGGCGGTATGACTGTGCCCGCCTACGATTATATCGATTCCCGGCACCCTGGCAATGATCTTGTCACAATCCAATCCCATGTGCGAAAGCAAGATCACGATATCCGCGCCGCTGCTCCTGACATCTTTGACAAGGCCGGGAAGAATCCGCTCCGGTTCCAGAAAAACAAGCCCTTTCACGTTTTCCGGCTTCGTCGTAACGACCGTTTCCGGCGTGGTTATGCCGATTACGGCGATTTTCAGGTTTTTCCTCGAAAGGAACACAAAAGGCTTCACCCCGGGGAGATATTTGCCCCGGCGATCAATGATATTTGCCGAAAGAAACGGAAATGCGGCGGAGGAGCCGAGATTTTCAAGAGTGCCCAGTCCCCAGTCGAATTCATGATTTCCGATCGCCATGGCGTCGAATTTGAGATAATTCATGATCTCCAGAACAGGCCTGCCGCGGAAGATATTGGATATGGGAGTGCCCTGAAACATATCTCCGGCCGCAAGGAGCAGGGTCCCACCGGGGTTCTTCCGCCGTTCGGCCTCGATCATGGAAGCCGTATAGGCTGCGCCTCCGACCGGCGTTTCTTTATCTACACTTTTTTCAATATACGGGAGGATGTGTCCGTGCATGTCGTTGACGTGGAGAATAGTCAGATCAGTCGAGGAGCGGTCTTTTGCAAAGAGCGAAACAGGGATAATAATACACAGGACGATGATGAAAAAGAGCAGGGCGTGCTTGATTTCCTTCTGCTGTTTCATAAAGCTGTTCTGATGCCGATTTGCCATAGCCCTTACCGTCTTTCACCCATGCCTGGAATGAGATCTGATCCGGAGTTCCAAATAAAAAAATCCCAGCCCTTCCTGGCCCTGAGACAAAGAGAACCAAAACCGGTTCAGAACGGCGTTTTTTAATAGCCGTATTATAGATCGTTGTCAAGAATAACAGGATCAGCCGCGCATTCATCTGGAACCGAGCCGGAATTCTCCGCGCCCGGAATCCCGCCCTGATTCCGGCATTCTTGTATATGCCCTCGCATTGTGAAAGCGCGAATGAAAGTTTTTCACCACCGCTTTGCTTCGGAGAAGCGCCCGGGATTCAGGCGATATCCTTGCAAACAGCATTGCCTTGCAATGCCCGCCGTGATAAACTGATCTTCAAGCTTTACCCCGGTGCTGTTATTTCCTTTAGCCTATATTATCTCAGGAGGTAAGGAATGCTCAAACACATAGTACTTATGAAGTTCAAACCCGGAATCGCTGAAGAGGACATCAAGGATATGGAAAAAAGCCTGAAAAATCTCCCGCGGGCTATTCCAGAAATCAAGGGGTATGAATTCGGACGCGATTTGAGGCCGGAGAGGGCGTATGATTTTGCACTCGTGTCAGTCTTTGACGATTTCGCCGCGCTGAACCGCTACCGCCCCCATCCCGATCATTTGCTTGTACTGAATAAAGTAAAGAATATCTGCGATGTAATACAGGCAGTGGATTTCGAATACTAGGAGGCTGCTCAAATAAGCCAGAAGCGCATCCGCCGCGGACGAACGGGAGGCGTTAACTCCTGTTAAAGGACAATACGGACAGCAGGATGGTTCCGGAGGGCTTCGTAGACGGCAATACGCTTTTCTTCGCTATCGACGATCATTTCGACATTCATGCAATGATACTTTCCTGTTGCGCTGCTGTTCGATAGACTGATCGTGTACGGACAATCCTGAAGAAGGCCGGCAACGGCCTCCCGCAACTCGCCACAGCTCAAGCCGATTATCTTGTATACCCAGCGGCTTGGATAGTCTATTTTAGCTTTTTGGTCCAATTCATTTAAGATCAAAACTTCACCTCATGGAATTTTTAATCCATTCTGTAGGAACTCCCTGTTCCTGTCAAGAAGATAAAGGTTTTTTCCTGATCACGTGGATTGCCGTCGCCTTGAACGAAGCGAACACATTCTTGCCCGGTTCCAGGCGGAGATCCTCAAGGGCATGGTTTGTCACATATGCTACGAGGGGAAAGCCGCAATCGAGCCTGACTTTATGGAAAAAACCGGCGGGGATAATCCTTTCGACCGTGGCCGAAAAGACATTGCGCGCACTCGAGGGTTCCGGAACAGGATTTGCGGAAAGAGTGACATTCTCTGGACGGATGCAGAGGATGACCTGCTCGCCCGGCAGTGCACCCCCGGCCGCCTCGATCAGCCGTCCTGAAACGGAGGTCGTAAAGGTACCCGCGTTTCCGCCGACAGCCGAACCGGTCAGAATGGTTTCAGTTCCGACGAATGAAGCGATAAACTCATCGGCGGGATGATTCATTACTTCGGCTGGTGGTCCGATCTGGGCGATTTTTCCTCTCTCCATTACTGCGATCCGATCTGACAGCCTTAGGGCTTCCATGCGATCATGTGTGGCCAGGACTGCTGTTGTCTGCGTCTCGCGGAGAACGCCCTCCAGATCCTGAATCAGGGATTCGCGGGCCGGCGGATCGAGGGATGCAAAAGGCTCGTCCAGGAACAATATCTCCGGATGGACAGCAAAGGCGCGGGCAAGGCTCGTCCGCTGCGCCTCTCCGCCGGAGAGCGTCCGGGCGGACCTCTGCTCCAGGTGGGCGACTCCGAAGCGTTCCAGTTGTCGGGATACGACATTGCGGATCTGTGCCCGGTTTACACCGCGTATCTTCAGCCCTGACGCCACATTCTCGAATACGGTTGTATTGAAAAGGAGGGGCTCCTGAAATACCATGGAGAGCTTCCGGCGGTATTCAAGAACCGGGAAACCATTTCCGATCGGCTTTCCTCCGAAACAGACTTTCCCGCGCGAGGGCTTGGAAAGAAAGGACAGCGCCTGTAGCAGAGTCGTCTTCCCCGCGCCGTTGGGCCCGATCAGAGAGAATATTTCGCCTTGCTCTATTTCAAGAAAAGGCACATCCAGGATGAGGTTTCTCCCCTTCACCACCTGAAGACCTTCTACCGCGACTATCGGGGGGCGGGTTCTCATCGCGGGCGCTCCTTTTGCTGTATCTGGGTCAGGATTAAGTTGATCACATAGGCGAAGAGAAGGAGAATGACGCTGAGGGCGATGGCGATATCAAAATTCCCTTTACTTGTTTCCATAACAGTAGCCGTCGTCAGCACGCGCGAGTATCCCTTGATGTTTCCACCGACCATGATAGACGCGCCTACTTCCGAGATAACGCCTCCAAAACCCGCCATCACCGCCGCGAGCAACGGGAGCCTCGCTTCCCTGATCAATATCCAGACCATCTGAACGGGGGTTGCCCCGAGGGCGAGGATTTGAAGGCGAAGTTTTTTGGGAAGCTGCTGCATAGCGGCAAGAGAAATTCCCGTCACGATCGGGGTCGCAATAATGGCCTGTGCCAGGATCATCGCGGTCGGGGTATAGAGGATGTCAAGGAAGCCGAGAGGGCCGCTCCGCCACAGGAAAATCGTGACAAAGAGACCTACCACGACGGGGGGAAGGGCCATTCCGGTGTTGATGACGCTGACCACGAATTTCTTCCCTGGAAACTCGGAAAGGGCTACAGCTGTTCCGACCGAAATACCTATCAGCAGGCTGATGAGTGTTGCCGTTCCGGATACCCTGAGCGACAGGAGCGTAATTCCTATGACCTCCGGGTCAAAACCGGCCAGGAGTTCGAATGCCTTTACAATACCGTCAAGAACGATGTCCACTATTTTCCGAGCATTTCTTCTTGTTTGCCGGCATCAGGGAAGAAAAGCGGGTATCCGTATTTCTCCACGCCGAATTTTTTTATCACTTCCTGGACCCTGGCGGATACCATGAAATCGGCGAATGCCTTTGCACCCGCCGCGTTCACCTTCGGCCACTTCGCGGGATTCACTTCAATAACGTGATAAATGTTGAACAGGGTCTTGTCTGCCTGAACCAGGATATCCAGATTGATCCTCTTTTTGACGGCAAGATATGTCCCGCGGTCGGTCAGCGTATAGGCCCTTTTCTGGGAAGCGACATTGAGCGTCTGTCCCATCCCGAGACCGGTCTGCTGATACCACTTCTGCCTTTCTGGGTCGATCTGCGCCGTCCACCAGATAGTCCTTTCCTTGGCGTAGGTGCCCGAGTTGTCCCCCCTGGACATGAAAAGAGCGCCCACCGCAGCGATCCTGCGAAACGCTTCCACGGCGGATTTGAGGCCCCTTATCCCGGCGGGATCACTCCCGGGCCCGACGATGATGAAATCATTGTGCATGACCAGCCTGCGGTTCACCCCGAAGCCGTCGGCCATGAATTTTTTTTCCGCATCCCGGGAATGGACCAGGAGAACATCGGCCTCTCCTTTGCGTCCCATCGTCATGGCTTGGCCCGATCCGACTGCAATGGTTTTGACGAAATATCCGGTCTCTTTTTCAAATATCGGGATCAGCATATCGAGAAGGCCGGAATCCTGAGTGCTGGTCGTTGTCGCCAGGATAATGTTCTTCTGGACGCCGCCTGCCGCCCACGCGTCGGAAAAACCGAAAAGCACGGCGAGGAATACCGCCGCCTGCAGAATAAAGGTCCGCCCCTGTGCTCGAATATTTTTTTGCATGACTCCGCCTCCTTTTATGAGCAATCAGAAAGACGGCAGGCCGGTTCGCCGGATCAGACTTCCGAATAGGTTATTTTTCCGGAGTCATGGAAATCATAGTCACCAAGGCGCTCCGTTTTTATACGGAATGCCTTTGACTGCAGGATCTCGATAAACGCCTGCACGCCTTTCTCAAAATAAGTCGACTGGCTGAGGATCATGTCGAAACTCTCCGTGGTGATCGGGATAAACGTCAGGCGGAGAAGTCTCGATATCGCGATCGTTGCTATGCCGACATCCGCCTCGTTCGACAGGATGGAGAGCCCGACTTCGAAATGTGTGTAGACTTCTCGTTCGTATCCTGCAATTTCCGACGGCGTTATACCAAGACGATGGAGATGATGATCAAGGAGTATTCTCGTCCCCGAGCCGGGCTGCCTGTTGATGAACTTGAGCCCTTTTTGCGCCAGATCTTCAAAACCCCCGATATTGAAAGGATTCCCCGGAGCCGTCAGGAAACCGAGCTTCCGGTAAAAGAGATTGACTACGACCGGTTTTATCTGCGGCAGATACCTCGAAAGATAAGGGACGTTGTACCCGCCGCTTTGCGGATCGTACAGATGGGACCAGGCAATATCCGTGTAGCCGGCGTTAAGGGCCTTGAGCCCGTCAGTGCTTCCGGTGTTGGCGGAAAAGACAAAGAGATCGGGATAAGACTGTTTCACGGATGTATGCAGCATATCAAGCACCGGGTCGTTGCTCCCCGAGGCCAGCAGGGCTCCTTTTATCCTACTGCTCTTCTTTCTGGCTTCCTTGATTCCCTCCCTTGCGCTTGATTCAATCCACTCATCGATCAACTTCCTGGGAAATATCCATTTTCCCGTGACCCGAGTGGCGGGGATTTTCTTTGCCTTGACCAGCGCATATACCTGCTTTTCATGAATCCCCAGATAATCGGCTATCTCTCTTGTGTTCATCATCTCTTCGCTCATGTCGTCTCCCATAAGGATAGGATACGGAAAAAAGAACCCCGTTACCTACGACTACGATGAATAACCTGTAGCCCCATAATTAGTACGAGATTTGCGTAGGGTCAAGTCGTATTCAGCAGGCCCGTACTCTCAGATGTGCTCGCTTTGCCCTTGGTTCATAAATTGGAATTTTCAAAAACTCTGGACCCTGGAGCCAGAACTGTTCTTGGTAGGTAAAGGGGCTCAAGGCGAAAAGCAAGACATCATTGACCGATTCTTTTTTCCTCAGCCTTTTGCTCTGTGCCTTTATCCTATATTATTGAACGGCCTGCAAACGGGAATTTCGGACAATCTTTCAGAAATTCAATGTAAGCCTGTGCATCAGCAGCCAGTCATCGGCGACCTGGGCGGAAGCGCTGGTGCCTTTCCAGGCGTCACCGGCCCATAGATAGCCGAAACCGACCATATAGGACAGGTTGTCATATATTTTATACGTCGCGGTGATATCCGCTTCGGTACCGATCTTATCATCCACATATTGAACCCCGTTTACAACGGGTTTTTCATTCAGTTTGACATACGAATAACTTGCAAAAAGCTCCAGCCGGGACATCGGTTTGAGGCCGACGTAACCTTGGTAGAGCTGAAAATTTACCGCCCCCCCCGTCGTATAGGTATTGCCGAGAACCGCGGTTGCGCCGCTCCCCAGGGCTCCGAGATACTTATCGCGGTCGGAGTTGAAAAGTATCAGACAGGGCTTGTATTCCCGGCCGCTGGGATAACCTTGCTCGTTCTTACCAGCCGTGCCCGGATCGTCACCGCCGACATAGGCGTACTGGGCTCCCACATATGCCGGACCTATATTGTATCTTCCGTTCAGATACCATGACCACCCGCGTTTGGTCGTATCTGAAGTAGTGCTCTCGTCGTAGTCCTTCAGGTCGCCTGTCATGTAGCTGACTTCACCCTCTACATAAACAGGCCCGATTACGGCTCGCGCATACGGATTGAACCTGTGATAGCGCACTTGATAAGAAGAAGACGCGGTACTGCGGGCGGTTTTGTCATTATAGAATGCCCCGGAGAGACCGGCGTCTCCGGTGGCCCATTTGTAGACGATGCTGTACTTCCATTTGTCGTAGTCGATATCGGACTGGTTGGCATAGGAAAGCGAGGCCGGATTGGTCACTTCTTTCTCGGTCAGTTTTACGTAGGCCAGAGTGAACGTCCAGGGACCTGTATAGTAGGTATACTTGATCTGCGGAGATGAATCGTCCTGATCGCCGAAAACAGTTCCGGATGAATTATCTCGCATGTACCCGATGTCGAGTTGCCCTTTTAATGCTTTGAACGACGCGTAAACGCGGTCGAATTCGATATTCTCTCTCGCAAACCTCGTGCTGTCGTTCAGCCGGTCCTTCGTATCCGCGCCGCCCGACTTATCGCCCCATATCTTGTCCAATGCCGTGAATCTCGTCACAAGGGAAAGACCTTCCGACACCTTGAATACTGTTGCGACTCTCAGCCGTTGATCGAAAATGCCTGTCGCGGGGGCCTTCGTCCCCGGTTCGTCCCTTAATGTCCTGTTGCTATCCAGCCAGCCCTCCGCCCTGAAATCACCGCTGAATCCGACATCAACAGCGTATGCCGCCGTCCCGGACGTTGCCATGGATACAGCGGCGATCAGAACAATCAGAAATCTCTCCATTTTCCCCATTCTCAAATAACCTCCAGCAGTTTCATACTTCACAATATCAGGAAAGAAGTATATACAACTTTTACCTGATATAACAACAAAAAATTACTAAATATTACATTTTATAGAAAATAATTACAAATTTTGAAGGTCGCAAAAGCCTTTTCACTCGCGCTTTCACATTACAATGACAAATAAGGGTGTACGGAATCGGCCGGAGTTGGGGCGTGATTTTTTTCGAGGATCATTCTTTGATGGTCTCGCAAAATCGTCACACCGGTAAAAACCGGTGTTTGACGGTTTCTCATTTATCAGTTAAATTTAATAAGAGGACATTCTTTTTCCAGGGCCCGGTGGGTAATCATTTAACGCCCAATCTTTCTCAATGCCGGATAAATTATAAATGAGGAGATGAGGATGATCGAGTTGGACGGATCGCTCTTTTCGGGCAGCGGCACTATCCTCAGGTGTGCCGCTGCCCTGGCGACCGTCCTGAGAGAACCTCTCCATATATATCGGATTCGCGCCAGGCGGGATAAACCCGGCCTTCGCCATCAGCATCGGCAGGCAGTAAGGGCGTGCGCGGCCATGTGCGGGGGCAGGGTACAGGGAGACGACATCGGCTCGCAGGAGATTTTCTACTATCCGGGAAAAGAGCTGAAAGGGGGAGCCTTCAATTTCGACATAGGCACGGCGGGATCTGCGACCATGCTTGCCTTTACGCTGATCCAGCCCGCTCTGTATGCTGCCGGAATATCTCGCTTCACCATCACTGGCGGGCTTTTCCAGGATTTCGCACCGACCGCTTTCCACATGGAACGGATATTGATCCCGCTGATCAGAAAAATGGGGGGTGATCTGGAGTTGCGGATAGACCGTCCGGGATACGTACCTAAGGGCGGCGGACAGATTTCTCTCATGGTGAAACCCCTGAGGAGAGCTCTTCGAGCCATAAGGCTTCCTCTTCAGGGAAAAGTGGAGAAAATCACGGGGCTTTCACTATCTTCGCATCTTGAGCAGGGCCGGGTCGGCGAGAGGATGGCGGGCAGAGCACGGGATCTTCTGTCGCGATCCGGATACAGCGTCGAAATGGAGATTCTCAGTGATAACACGGCCCCTCAGCCGGGAGCCGCTTTTTTCCTTGCGGCCGAAACCAGCACGGGATGCCTGCTGGGAGCGGATCAGGCCGGTAGGCGGGGCAGGAGATCCGAATCCATCGCCGAATTCTGTGTAAATTCCTTGCTGGAAGATCTCCGCTCGGGAGCTACGGTCGACAGGCATATGGCGGATCAGTTGATTCTGTTTGCAGCCGCTGCCGATGGGGAATCGGAATTCCGGATACCCTTATGGACGGACCATGTGGAGACGGGTCTCTGGCTCGTCAAGGAGATCCTCGGCGCCGAAACAGCTTTGCGAGACGGGTATTTGATCATAAAAGGAGTTCCTCTTACAGCATAGGGGTGCTCTTATCAAGTAGGTTGTTCAAAATGCAGTGGCTATTGCGCTCGGGTCAACATCCGCTGCTCCGGTGATCAATCCCGGCTCCAGCATGCGGAAAAAACGGTTTAATTTACGTTTCAGATCCATGCAGTGATATATCCCGGCTCCGGCGGGAAACCCGGCGGACCGGCCTCCATGCTATTCGCGCGTTTTGCCGTCGTCCCCGGGGGCGAGAAGAACCGCGGCTTGTCCCGGGATGAGCCATTCTTCTTCCGTTTCGAGAGGCGGCGTCCCCGAACCGCCGTAAAGAGGGCTTTCGCTGGACCAGAGAATTCCCCAATGCCGGCTTTCCGGAGGGGCGAGCAGCGGCTCGGGAGCGGGGCTCAGGTGCAGATTGCCCCCAAGATTGACAAAGAGGAGCCGGTCATTGCCTTCGGATCCGAAAAAACGAATAACGAAAGCCTGCGGGCTCAAGACCGCTCCGTCGATATTGCCGGCCACCCGATGTTTGAGCACAGGGTCCTCTCTGCGCAGGCGGATTAGATCGCGATAAAGGGCGTAAACCTCCTTATGCCGGATGCGCTCATCGAAATCCAGTATGCATTTCCGGAATGTGGCGGGATCGGACGGGTCGTCCATGCGAGACTGTACCTCGGGATCGGCCAGGTTGCGGAATCTGGCCAGGAACTCGCGCCTACCCTTGCGGGCCAGGGCGGCGAGATCTTTCTTGAGATCCGAAAAAAAGAGAAAGGGGCTGGAGGCGGCGAATTCCTGTCCTTGAAAAAGAAGCGGAGTCCCCGGGCCGAGGAGGAGAAGTGCTGTCATTGCCCGGATATTGCCTGGAGATGAGAGGAGATGATATCGAAGACCGCGTCCCGAATTGGCGATCTGATCGTGATTTTGAAGGTAAGTGACAAATGCGGCTGGTTTTACGCTGAATGAGGGCGAACCCCGACGTTTTTTTTGCCATTTGTTGTACTGCCCTTGATACAGGTATCCCCATTTAACCGCTGATATGAACTCCTGGGGCGTACCGCGGAAATCAGCGTAATATGCCTCGTCGCGGCCCGTGAGAGCCACCATGGCTGCATGGTGGAAGTCGTCGTTCCACAGTCCATCCAGACCGTATCCTCCGGCCTCGGGCGGACGGGCATAACGGCTCTGCTGCGCGTCATTTTCGGCTATGACAATGATTTTCCGTCCCGCTGCTTTTTGCCGGGCGCGTCGGGTCAGGGCAGCCAGGATATGATCGGAAGAAGCGTCGAAAATCATAGACGTCGCATCGAGGCGAAATCCGTCGAGGTGATATTCGTCTATCCAATATTCCGCATTGGAAATAAAGAATTCCCGCACGGGCCCCGAATTCGTCCCGTCGAAATTAATAGCTTCACCCCATTCACATACATACCGATCGGTAAAATAATTCTCCGAAAATTGCTTCAGATAATTACCTTCAGGGCCGAGGTGATTGTAGACGACATCCAGTATGACACCGAGCCCCAGATTGTGAGCCGCATCCACGAATGCGCGGAAATCATCCGGCTCCCCGTAAAGACGAGTAGGGGAAAAGAGGTCGACGCCGTCATAGCCCCACCCGAAAGAGCCGGGAAACTCCGCAACAGGCATGACCTCGATGACCGTAATGCCCGCCGCCGCCAGTTCCGCCAGCTCGCGCCGGGCGGATTGCCAGGTGCCCTCCCTGGTAAATGTACCCACATGCATTTCATAAATGATCTGGTTCTCGATGGAAACACCGCTCCATTCAGAATCCGTCCATTTGAACGAGCGGGGGTCGACAACGCACGATGGCCCGTGGACTCCCCCCGGCTGAAAACGGGATGCCGGATCGGGATAACGAATGTCTTCCCGGTCCAGCCGGAAACGATACAGCGTGCCTTCGCCCGCGCCTGCGGCCGAACCGGAAAAATAACCATCCTTCTCGGCCGTCAACTCAATTACGGCCGGCGCCCCGGTTCCTCCTTCCAGCCATACCTCGACTGTCCTGCGCTGGGGCGCCCAGACGCGAAAATGTACGCCGCCCCCCTCTATTAATTCCGCCCCAATGGGAAGTCGCCTGGAAAAGGCACCTCTCATCGCCAATTCCTCCGGAAGGCAGAATAGGCCCTGGCCGTCCTGGATTCCTGATCGCGGGGTGGGGCTAAGTGGATGATTAACAGAAGTCGGATTGTGTCCGGGATTACGGAACTGGAAAAAGACCGGCTTGCAGATCGGGCTGTAGGTTTCAGTGTAGGTGCTTTTCAGAGCTTTGTCAACGGATCATGTCCAGGTAATGTGCCATTTCTTGCCAAAGGAAGGAAGTGGTACCCCACCTATTTCTGTTGACACATGCCAATCCTTTCCCTAAGCTAAGAGCTGAAAGCGAATGGCTGAAGGCAAAAGATGATGCACAAGAGGGGCGGCTTCGCTGCCTTTTGCCTGCAACGGAGCTGTGCGATGAGTGTTTTTCAACAGCCTGCAGGAGCCCTGTAAAAAGGAGGGATAAATCATGGAGGCAAAGCACGTCATGGGAGAAGACAAGGGCCGTGTCATGCTCTATGCCCTTAGTACCTGCGTATGGTGCAGAAAAACCAAGGATCTGTTGAAAACCATGAATGTGAGTTTCGATTACACCGATGTGGATCTCCTGAATGCGAAAGAACGGGACGAAGCGATGGAAGAAATCAGAAAATGGAATCCCCTGTGTTCTTTTCCGTCCCTGATTATCAACAATAACTGCGTTGTGGGGTATGATGAAAAAAAGATCCGGGAGCTTTTGACTATATGAACAACGGAAAGAATTGGACGGAAGAAGACGTGGACAGGCTTTATTCAAAGCTCAAGAGAGAAGCCGAAGCAGCCGGATACTATTTGAACCCGGACGAAGCATTCACGAAGGACCTGGTCAGGGGCCTTCTCACCAATGAGGCCAGATACGGTTACCAGGCCTGTCCCTGCAGGCTCGCTTCCGGAATCCGTTCAGAAGACCTTGATATTATCTGTCCCTGCGACTACCGGGACCAGGACCTTACGGATTATAATACGTGTTATTGCGCCCTGTATGTTTCTCAATCCGCTCTCAGAGGAGAAACTCCCATATCTCCGATTCCGGAGAGGAGGCCCGCGCCTGATAAAAGAATTCAAGTCGGGCAGGGAGCCGCCCGAATGCAATCCTCGCTGGCTTATCCTGTCTGGCGCTGCAAGGTGTGCGGATATCTGTGCGCGCGGGAGGAGCCACCGGAAATCTGTCCCATCTGCAAAGTGAAAAAGGAGCGTTTCGAGAGATTCATGTAAATACGGCGCAAGAGCAAAACGCAGATAAGCCTCCGCATGGATCTCCAAAAATCCACATCTCCGGCGATGTATTTATGCATGGATCTTCCTAAGGAATGCGGACCACGAGAGCCCCGATGACGGCTGTAAGTAAAGTGCCGGCTGTCACCAGAACGAGCCCGGCGGCAAGGATACGTTGAGCGCGGCTTTCCTGCCTTCTTTCCTGATAGCTCAGGATGTATCCGAGGAGAAATCCGGCGGCTATCCCCCCACCGTGCGCCCAGTTGTTGATCCCCGGCACAAGCAGCCCGAAAAGTGCCAGTCCGATCACCCATCCGGTCGCCTGTTTGTAGATCATCTGGCCGTAAAACCCCCCTCTGCTCCTGCCATAATACATGATGGCGCCGATCAGGCCGGTCAAGCTCGCCGATGCCCCGATCGTGAAACGGATTCCTGCAAAGTAAGACAGCAGGAAGCCAGCAATTCCGCTCATGATATAAATGATGAAGAACCGGTTGACGCCGTATTCGCTCACGACGAAAGGGCCAAGCTGTCGGAGTGCTACCATGTTGAAGAAAATGTGAAGGATGCTTCCGTGCAAAAAAGAGGCTGAAATCAACGTCCACCAGCGATGAAATATTCCGATGGGGATTGTGCCGGTCGCGCCGAGAAGGAAAAGGCTTTCATCGGAAGGCGAAAGAAAGGTCAGCGGATTCGCCGACATTCCTGTGCTTGATGGATTGAGAAAAATGGAAAGGATATAAAGGGCGATATTCGTATATATCAGCAACCGAATCACGTCAGAGGGATCGCGTAAATAATTTCCCGGATTCCTGATGTTCCACCAGGAGCCGGGCCGCGACAAGCCGCAGTACGGACAGTTCAGCTCGTCGGAGCTGATCAGTTTTCTGCATGTGGGACAGATAATCGATTTTTTCCCCATGAAAAAATCCAGGCGCAAATGCGCTCGAAAGTAACAGCATTCTCCCTTTTTGTAAAGGGCAAATAATCCATTTGATTTACGGAAACGGGAAAAGATGATATAGAATCATATCTTTATAGGTCTGAGCTGTAAAATGAAGCCTCTCAAAAAAGGTGACCGGGTCCGGATCACCGTGGACAAAGTCGCTTTCGGCGGTCACGGAGTCGGCAGGCTGGATAATTTCGTTGTATTCGTTCCTTATGCTGCAGAGGGCGATCACCTCGAAATCAGGATTGCAGAAACAAAGAAGACGTATGCAAGAGGGCGCATCGAGAAAATCGCGACCCCCTCCGTGCAAAGGACAACTCCACTCTGTTGTTATTATGGTCTGTGCGGAGGCTGTCACTACCAGCATATAGCTTATGAGCATCAACTGGCCATTAAGCAGAGGCAAGTCGCAGAATCCTTCGAGAGGATCGCCGGATTCCGGTCTGCCCCGGTCCGTGAAATCATCCCTTCCGGCCGACGATTCGGCTACCGCTGCAAAGCCGAATTTCACCTGAATCCCGCAAGAGGAAGCCGCCCGGCCATCGGGTTCATGAGCGCCGGCGGGACACGTGTGGTGGATATCGAGCGGTGCGAAATCCTGGAGGAGAGTATCAATCGTGTTTTCAGTAAGTTCCGCAAAGCATTCCTTGACGGATGGCCGGTGTCGGAGAATGCGACCCGGATATTCTGGGCGCAGCCGCCTTCAGACCTGGATGATGAGGTCCGAACCGAAGATGCGGAAACAGGGTTCGGTATCCCGGAATATGTAACGCGCAACGTCCTTGGCAGGGTGCTGAAGGTGCCTTATCGCGGCTTTTTTCAGGCCAACACGTCCCTTACGGGACGGCTCATCGAGACCGTACTCGAGATGAGCGGGCTGAAAGAAGGAGAAACAGTTCTGGATTGCTACTGCGGATCGGGGCTTTTTTCCATGTTCATGGCCGGACGCGCCGGAAGGGTCTATGGAATCGAAACGGATCCGGAGGCGGTTTATTGTGCCTTGACGAATTTTAAAAACTCTGGAATATTTAATGCCTCGGTTTTCGGAGGGCAGGTGGAGGACCGGGTCTTCCAGTTGACGGAAAAGGGTATCAGGCCGGATATTGTCCTTCTTGACCCTCCCAGGACTGGCTGCGACAGCCGGGCTCTTTCGGGCATCCTGGATCTTGCTCCCCGGAAAATCGTCTATGTATCCTGCGATCCCGCGACCCAGGCGAGGGATGTAAAATTTCTCACGGCTCGCGGATTCAAGCTCGACGCATTGCAGCCCGTGGATATGTTTCCGCAGACAAAGCACATTGAAGTTATTGCCTGCCTCAGCAGGAACGGCGGGCCAAGTCTATAGAAAGATTCTCTCAGCGCGATGCCAGTAAAACCGCGCCATGCGGCAACCGTAATACTGATCCGGGAAAGCCGGGATCCCTCCAGAGGGCCTCTGGAGCTTTTGATGGTCCGCAGGCATCCGGCAAGCCGGTTCGTGGCTGATTCCTATGTATTTCCTGGAGGATGTCTGGATGAGGACGACTGCTCGGACGAGATGGAAGGCTTCTGTACGGGTCTCGATCAGAAGCATGCGCGACTCGTCATCCGGGACATGGTTCCCCCGGAATTCTCACTGGCTGCCTGGATTGCGGGCATCAGGGAGACGTTTGAGGAGGTCGGCATTTTAATGGCCTATGACTGGCGCGGTTGCCCCGTTTCCCTGGAATCCGGGGAAATCCGGGAGAGGATCAGCGGTTATCGAAAGGAACTTTACACCGGTCGGATGAAATTTCAGGATATACTCAGAAAGGAAAAACTCACACTCTCTACAGACAGGCTTCACTATTACTCCCACTGGATTACTCCGGAGCCGTTGCCTCTGCGCTATGATGTCAGGTTCTTCGTAGCCGAAGCCCCGCAGAATCAAAAAGCGCTCCATGATGGTTTCGAATTGACTGATCACGTGTGGATCACGCCTCAGGAGGCGCTGGTATCTTATCGGGAAAAAAGATTCAACATGGTCCTGCCGACGATCATGACCATGAAAGAGTTATGTAATTTCGACAAAGTGGATGAGGTGATCCTCTCAACGAGGGACAAGCAGATTCCGGCCATTCTGACAAGAATGGTAAGAAAAGGCAAGGAGTTCGTCGAGATAATGCCGGACGGCTCCATTTTCGGCCCCTCGCCTGTCAGATAAGGCCTCTGGGCCGCGGAACCGATTGCATTTCAAGGATTGCGGGAAAAAGTGTCTTATGGATGAAGGGAACATCCTGATTGTGGACGACGACCTCGAATCCCTGGAATGGATGGCCGGCGTCCTCGGGCAATGCGGATATAGCATCGAAACGGCGAAGAGCGCAGATGAGGCCGTCAGTAGAGAATTGAAGTCCATGCCGGACCTGATTATCTTCGATCTTTCCGCGCCGAATTCCGACATCCTGAGATTGACAAAAACCATGAGGGCTTACCCGGAATTCTCCCTGAACAAGATCGTTATCGTTTCGGAAGAAAAGAAGATGGGCGCGGCGGTCCTTGAAAGCGGCATCGATGATTTCATCGCCAGGCCTTTTGACCGTGAAGAGTTCGTATTGAGGATCCGTAACCAGATGCGGATCAAGAGACTGGAAGACAGGCTGATCGTCAGTAACAACGGTCTCCGGAAGGCTAATACGGAGCTGGAAAATAAATGTGCCGCTCTTCAGTGGCAGATAGAGTCTGTCAAAAAGGAGAAGGATGACCTGGAATTAAAGAATGCCAGACTGGAAGGCCTTAATCGAAAGCTTAAACGGAAAAAAATCACCATCCGGACGATCGGCTGGTTTCTGGTCCTTTTCCTCGCATCCGCTCTGGCGGCCGCCTTTATATTCGGCATGCAGCAGGTATTCAGAGGTTTTTACAAGTTTCGGGATTCGCTGTACCAGCCCATGGATATTGAACACCATCTGAAGAGAAACTCGACGGAGAATTTGAAGAAGGAATTCAAAGAAAATATTCACGAAGAGCAGAAATCCGGAAAAAAACAGAATGAGGATTAAGAAAATGAGAGTGCAGGATCTATTCAGATTGAACGGTAGGACCGCCCTGATCACGGGCGGCGGGCGCGGAATCGGGAAGTTCATTGCCACTGGACTGGCGGAAGCGGGCGCCGATCTGATTATCGCCTCACGAAAATTGAAGAATCTTGAATCCGCGGCCGCTGAACTGACGAAGGCGTTCGGCATCCGCGTCCTGCCGGTCGCGTGCGACCTGGGGAGCGAAAAGGATATCGAGAACTTGGTAGTCACGGCCGAGAAAGAATTCCGCAGAATCGACATCCTAGTGAATAACGCTGGGATGACCTGGGGAGCACCCACTCTGGATTTCCCGCTGGAAAGATGGGACCAGATGTTCAATATCAATGTGCGGGGGGTCTGGATCCTTACACAGAAAATCGCCAGGCACATGCGGGATCAGGGCGGCGGCAATATCATCAACATATCTTCCATCATGGGCTTCAGAGGTTCCGAAGAAGCAATGCACCCTGCAGTCCCCTATAATTCCACAAAAGCGGCAATCAACCTCCTGACCAGGAATCTGGCGGTTAAACTCGCTCCTTTCAATATCCGGGTGAACGCAATCGCGCCGGGGTTTTTCCGCACGGACATGATGGCTTATATCGAGAAACCTGAATTCAAGGCGGCTTACGAAGTTATTTTGAAAGAAATCCCCCTTCGGCGCACGGGTGACATCAATGACATGAAGGCCGTTGCGGTATTTCTGGCATCCGATGCGTCGGCTTACATGACCGGCCATGTTCTAGTGAACGACGGAGGGTATTTGGCGAAATAAGGCGTATGGCCAATGACAAAAGAGTGTTGAGTTTCCTTTTGCCTTCTGCCTTAAATTAAAATTTCACTTGCGGGGCCGTCCTTGCCGCCTGGGGGGCCTCAAAGAACGGAGCAGTAGAAAAACCTAACAGGCCCGCCACCATATTGGCCGGAAAGCTCCGCACCTGCACATTGTACCCGCGCACTGCTTCGTTATAACGCCTTCTCTCGACGGCTATCCTATTTTCCGTCCCGGCCAGTTCATCCTGCAGGCGGATGAAATTCTGATTGGCCTTGAGATCGGGATATCTTTCCACTACTACGAGCAGTCGGCTCAATGTATTTGACAATTCATTGTTGGCCTCAATCTTTTCAGAAACAGTCTTCGCCGCGCCGACCTTCGCCCGGGCATTGGTGACCTCGATCAGGACATCTCTCTCGTGTTTCGCATATCCCTTCACCGTTTCCACCAGGTTTGCAATGAGATCATATCTCCTCTGCAACTGGTTTTCCACCTGGGACCAGGACGCTTTCACCTGCTCATCGAGGGCGACCAGACGGTTGTAAGTCCCCTTGAAAAAGGAATACAGCGAGAAAGAGACGACAATGAAGATCGCCAGCGCTATAATGAGATTTCTTTTACTGCTCGTCATACAAACCTCCTTCGAAATGAATAAGCGCCGGCATCATTCGACCTTCATCTGATCGACAACCTCAGCCAGGCGCCTGACCTCCTTAAGGTAGCTCCTGAAAGACTTCAGGATCTCCCCCGCCTTGAATTCGGCTTTCCCTTCTTTCATGTCGACACACTTCAAAAAGACTTCCGGGTCCAGGCCGAAGGCATCCGCGGAGGCACGGATCATTTCACGCCTGTCCCGGGGTATCTCCGCTCCTTTAAGAAACAACAGGGCCGCGAAAACAGAAAGAAACGCCGTTATCGATGCTTCCATCAATTCCCTCACCTTTTTGCTTTCTCCCTCTGTCTCGAGGAATCTCTGGAGGAGCAGGAGGGATTTTCCCTTTAACTCCCGCTCGCATTGCAGCCGGATGAAAGCAGGATCAAATTTCAGCTCTCCCAGGACATCTTCGCCGTAAACAGTCTGATAAGTCCTTTTCATGTTCAAATATTCAATTGGATACGAATCGAGCGACGAACACATATCAGATCGTGTCATAAAGAGAGGCACTGCGACCTTTCTCTTGCGCCACTTATGAATTACGGAGAAAACCTTTTCGATTTTTTCCATGCCGGCCTCTGTCAGGATCACGAGAAAATTGATATCCGACTTCCCGGGGATATAATGTCCGCTCGCCCCGCTTCCATACAGAATAATGGAAACGAGATCGTTTCCGAAGATCTCCTGAAAATCCCGCGTAATTCCCGGAAAAATTTCGTCCGGCTTCCCAGGTATTCCTGCCATAATCCTCCCTTGTCCTTCCTTTTACTCTCAGCTGCGCGCCTTGGGGCTGCCCTAAAAATCTCTCCCCGCTCCTGCACCCCCGCTCGATCCGCCACCGAAACCGCCGAACCCACCGCCGCCGAAACCACCGAACCCCGTGCCCCCGCCGTGGCCACCGCTCAAAAACATGTATAACAGGATCCATCTTCCCGTCCGGGTACCCAGAAGGAGAGAGATGATCAGGCCCAGTAAAATCCATGTCCAGATATTCCCGTGCAGGGGAAGGTAATATTGCGGCGGCTGCCGGGCGCTTTCGGGCCGGCCTCTCAATGTGACGTTCGCATCCCGTGCTACAACCGACGAGACGTCCGCCATTGCATTATACAGTCCTGCGCCGTAATCCCCCTTTTTCAAATATGGAACAACATCCCGATCCAGGATCTCCCCCACCAGTCCGTCGGGCAGTATTCCTTCTACGCCGTAGCCCGTCTCTATCCTGATCTTGCGCTCCTTCACGGAGAGAAAAATGAGAACGCCTTTGTCCTCGCCTTTTCCGCCGATCCCCCAGGCCTGGTAGAGCCGGTTCGCAAACTCCTCCGGAAAAGCGTCCCCGATTGCAGGAAAAGCGGCGACGACAATGGATGTCCCTGTTTTCCGGAGCACCTCCTGCGCAAGATTTTCCATTTTCTCCCGGTAAGGCGGCGGGATGACCCCGGCAAAATCATTGACTGCTCCCGTGGGCGCCGGAAATTTCTCCGCTCCCCTGGCCGGGGGCGGCAAAAATATGACCCACAGTGAAAGCAGGATCAAAAGAATGCGCACACTGGATCGCATTATCAGACCTTCGATATGAATACTCGGCGTATATTATTCATGATCGGATGAAATAGCAAATCTTTCTTTGGATCCGATCCTGCGAATTTGATGGATTTTTTCCTTTTTTTAATATATCTCCATGTAGCGAAGGGCACGAACCAAACGCCAAGGAGGCAGATCATGGATAAGAGATTCTTATTTATATCGATTCTCATCATGGCATTTACGATCTCAGGTTGCAGCGGATTGACAAAATGCATGGACGGCAGCTACGAAAAAGAGATCAAGGAGCTCTCTGCACGCAACGAGGACCTGAAGAAGGAGCTCGCAAGACTTGATGCCGCAGTAAAAGCCCGGGATAAGGCCGCAGGCGAAAAAGACCAGACGATCGCCAGGCTTGAGGGGGAAAAAGCCGCCCTGAATACTCAGATCACCGGTATGAGTGAAGAACTGAAAAAATGTCAGAAACCCGCGCAGGCAACGGGTGAGACCGATAAGCAGAAAGCGATGAAGGCGGAGGCTCAGGCAGCGGCGGAAAAGGAGAGCATAAAATCCCTGCGGATCAAAATTCTTGCAGGCAACAGTAGGCTATCTTCAGCCCGGGCACTTTCCAGCAAGCTGACGGGGATGGGCTACAGGATTGAAAAGGTGGATCGCGCCCCCCGCTCTTTCGCGGCGACAACCGTGTTCTTTGCGGCTGATTCAGAAAACGAGGCAAAAAATATCGCGAACAAACTCGGCGCCGGCACAGCTATGAAACCCATAACCTGGTCTTCAGTATACAATCTTATTATCGTAGTCGGAAAGAAGTGAGAACAAGCAGGCCCAGACAGAAATTTCCGGAACCAGCGAAGGTTTTTGAAGGAAAGGCCCTGATCGCGGACCCCATATACCAGTATGCATGGTTTACTATCAACTCTCCGGATGATGCTCCGGAAGAAAAAACGGAACGCGACCTGATAGATTCGCCCTGGATGCAGAGGCTGCGCCGGATTTACCAGCTCCAGAGCGCCCGATGGGTCTACCCTTCGGCGGAACACAGCAGGTTCCAGCACTCTCTGGGAACAATGCATATTGCCGGTGAATTCGGAAGATACCTGTACCCAAGCCTGGCGAAAATCTGCAGAGAAATACCCACCATCAATTTTGTCGAAGAATGTCTCCGCGTGGCCGGACTTCTTCATGATGTCGGACACGGCCCTTACGGGCACTTTTTCGACGATCACTTCCTCAATCGTTATAATCTGAATCACGAGATGCTGGGACAGCAGATCATTATCCGGAGACTGGGAAAGATCATCAGGAACATCAGGAGAAGCCCCAACGGACCCTTCGGCAGAGGGGAGTACCTTGATCCCGGCCAGATCGCTTTCCTGATCAAGATGCCGGACGGCAGGGAAGAGAAAGCGCCGGAGTGGCTGTCGTACCTGAGACAGCTCTTTTCCGGAATATATACCGTGGACAATCTCGATTACGTTCAGCGCGACGCTTATATGACGGGATTTTCCCTTGATATCGTTGATATTACAAGACTGCGCTCATATACCTTCTTCACCAGGGAAGGGCTGACGCTTCACCAGGCGGGCACATCCGCGCTCAGCCGTTTTCTGAATGCAAGACTTAACCTTTATTCCAATGTTTATTACCACAGGACAACCCGGGCACTGGATCTTCACTTACAGGATATTTTCCACGATACCATGGCGATCCTGTATCCGAAGAATCCCGCGAAAGATCTGGATTCTTATCTGGACTGCGATGAATGGCACCTTTTCGAGGCGGTCAGAAGCTGGTTGCATGAAAAGAATGCAAAAAAGAGAATCCTGGCGAGGGAGTGGCAAAAACTCCATGAAAGAAGAGTCAAATGGAAGATGTCTTTCTCGGCGGAACTCTCCATCGACCAGATACAGAAAGGCGCCAGATTCGCAACCGCGGCGGATTATCAGGAGCAGATCCGGCAACAACTGCCCCGGAGGCTGAAAAGACTGGAATTCCGGGTGGATCTCGCAACCCAGGACCCCAGGCCAGTTAATCCGATGTCGGAGAGCGAGAAGCGGATCAATATTTACAATCCGGCGACAGAAACGACCTCTCCTGAACCGCTCCTCGATATTTACAGATTTATTCCGGCCCGTGTTGTGCATATGCGCGTGTTTTCATTGAATCACCTTTATGACAGCGAACTGACGCAGGCTGCTGGCAAGGTCCTTTGCGGACTCGGGGCTCAGGCGAAAACGAATATCTGAACGTAAAGGTTAAGGAGCTTTAAGGCTTACTGAAAAACATTGACAATCGATGAAATTACGAATATGCTTTTTGGCAACTTCGTATATATTAAGAGCTTTCAATGAGAATCGTCATGGCCATGTTTGCAGCAGTTGCAGCCGCCAGGGCTAAATAGCCCATGGCGTGTGACGGTTCTTTTTGATTTTGTCGACAATTCCACAGGCCATGGGCAGCAAAAATGTTTGCCCGTGGCCTTATTGCATAAAGGGCCCGGGACCTGTTACATACGGCCCTTTTTTATTTTGAAGAGATTACAGGAGAAGAAAAATGGAGATATCGGATGACTTTATAAGGTTCTCTGAAAGAATGGACCTCCTGCCGCCCTACCTGTTCGGCAGGATCAATAAAATCAAGCTGGAAAAAAGAAAAGCCGGGATCGATATCATTGATCTCGCAATGGGCAATCCCAGCGACCCAACGCCAAAGCCCGTCGTGGATAAATTGTGCGAAGTGGTCCGCGACACAAGGAATCACCGCTACTCGGTCGCCCCGGGAATTTACAATCTACGCAGGGAGATTTCAAAGTATTACGAGAGGCAATACCAGGTGAAGCTGAACCCGGAGACGGAAATCATCTGCACTATCGGGTCAAAAGAAGGGGTCTCGCACCTGTCGCTGGCACTGCTCGGACCCGGTGAAGTCGCCCTCGTTCCTGTCCCCGCCTTCCCCATCCATATTTATTCCGCCGTCATTGCCGGGGCGACCGTCCTGCGCGTCCCATTGTCCGAAGACGAGGTTTTTCTGAGAAGTGTTGATGATCTATGCAGGAAATCCTCTCCCGCTCCCAAAGTCATTTTCCTCAATTTTCCTCACAACCCTACTGCTCGGACAGTGGATATCGGCTTTTACGAGGAGGCCGTCAGGATAGCGAGAAGGCACCGCCTGATCATTGTCCACGATTTCGCTTACGGCAGGGTTACATTCGACGGCTACGAGGCTCCAAGCATTTTACAAGTCAAAGGCGCAAAAGACCTGGCTGTTGAATTCGGGACAATGTCCAAATCCTACAACATGGCCGGATGGCGCGTCGGTTATTGCCTGGGGAATCCGAAGATAGTGGAGGCGCTCGGGAAAATCAAAGGATATTATGATTACGGGCTGTTCCAGGCAGTTCAGATCGCATCCATCATTGCCCTGCGGGATTGCGACGAAACCGTATTGAAACAAGCCGCAATATATGAGAGAAGGCGAAACGTCCTTTGCGACGGTCTCAACAGCATCGGATGGAACGTAGAGAGGCCGAGAGCCTCCATGTTCGTTTGGGCGCCGATCCCCGATCCGTTCCGTGAGATGGGCTCCATGGATTTTTCGATCAAGCTTATGGAGGAGGCGGAAGTCGCCGTATCTCCCGGCATCGGTTTCGGTCCCGAAGGGGAGGGATATCTGCGCATTGCCCTTGTGGAAAATGAAAACAGAATCAGGCAGGCTGTCAGGCAGATCAGAAAACTCTCGAACAGCATGGAAAAAAAACAGGTTGCGTGAAAGTGGCCGGCAAAAATACTGATTCCAGGGACTCGACTGATATTACCCTTTTTGTCAGGACTTCCAGTGAGGATGTTGTCCAGTGGAACCGACAGAAGATCATAGACGCCCTGATCCTTGAGACTTACGTTGATAGCGACACGGCGGAAGCCATCAGCAGGGAGGTCGAAAAGCAGATTTTCTCATCCAGCATCGGAACACTCACGGCTCCCCTGATCAGAGAACTGGTAAATGCGAAGCTTATCGAACGCGGGCTCGAGCAGGAACGAAGGATGCACGCCCGCCTGGGTTTTCCCATTTACGATATCGGCCATCTGATCATGCACCGCAACCGGGAGAACGCTAATATCCCCCATTGGCCGGAAGGGACGAACCTGACGCTGGCCGGGGGCATTAAGCGGGAATATGCCCTCCACAACATCTTTTCCCGGGAAGTCAGCGATGCGCATCTTCGCGGCGATCTCCACCTGCATGACCTCGGGTATGCAGACCGGCCGTACTCATCAAAACAGACTCTTGAACATATAAAGAAATTCGGGCTGGACCTTCCCAATATCCCGTCCATTGCCAAGCCGGCAAAGCATGCGGAGGTGCTGCTGGCGCACATGATCAGGTTCAGCGCAGCCCTCCAGGGAAACTTCGCAGGACCCATTGAATGGGACGCGGTCAATATTTCCTTTGCGCCCTATCTGACCCGTTCAAGTGACGAGGAAGTAAAACAGCTCGCCCAGATGCTGGTCTACGAATTCTCTCAGCTCGCCGTTTCAAGAGGGGGCCAGGTAATGTACACGGATCTCGGTTTTTACTGGGAAATTCCCGACTATTTCGAGCACGTCCCGGCCATCGGCCCCGGAGGTAAACTCACGGGTAAAAATTACGGCGACTACGCGGGCGATGCCCGCCGTTTCGTTCGGGCGATTTTCGATGTCATGGGAGAAGGAGATGCCGCCGGAAAGCCTTTTTTCTTTCCCCGACCCGTCATCCACATCTCGGAAAAATTCTTCCGGACAGAAGGGCATGAGGATTTTCTGAGGCATGTGTGCGGTGTCGCCGCTGAAAAGGGGAATCCCTTTTTCGTCTTCGATAGGCAAGAGGCGGGTCGACCGCGTGGACCGGGGGCGAAGAGCTTCTGGAAATCAAGACAGGCGGCCGTCCACAACGCTACTCTAAATCTGCCGAGACTTGGATACAAGGCAAGGGGGGATGATGCCAGGCTGTTTTCATTGCTTTCCGGCCTGATGGATGTCGCCGCCAGGGCCCATGCCGAGAAAAAGTCCTTCATCGAAAAACTGCTCTCATTCGGCGAGAGCGGTCCCCTGGCATTCCTATCAATGGACGTGGACGGATCGCCTTACCTTGACATGAACTGCTCGACATACCTCATCGGCGTGGTCGGATTGCATGAGCTTGTCACGATTCACCGGGGCGCTGCAAAGAGGGAAGAAAGACATGGGGAGTTCGGGCTGAAGATCATAAAACATATGGGCATGATCGCAGATAAGCTCAGCCGGAAATACGGTCTGAAAATCGTCCTGGCGCAGACACCTGCGGAGACAGCGGCGCATCGATTCGCCCGGCTGGACCTCAAATGCTTCTCCCCTGATGCAGGACGCCATATCAAAGGGGATCTCCTGACCGGAGGCGTCTACTATTCGAACTCGAGCCTTCTCGCCGGCATCCCGAGCCTCGGGACACCGGAATTGATAAAAGCGGAAGGAGATTTCCATCCTTTCATCAAAGGCGGGGCGCTGAACCAGATATGGCTCGGCGAGACTCTTCCCGCCCCAGAGCTTCTATCCGCCTTTGTAAAAGAGGTTTTTTATAATACCAAAAACAGCCGGATTACATTCTCCCCTGAATTTACGCTGTGTAAACGGTGCAAAGAGATATCCAGGGGCCATCATAAAGAACAATGCGCTGCCTGCGGATCGAGGGAACTGGATGGAATCTCCAAAATCACCGGATACTTCGCAATGACATCGAGTCTCAACAAAGGGAAGCTCGCCGAACTCAGAGACGTCTCGAGGAGCATCAATTCAGGCTAAAAAAACAGTTCTGAGTCAAGGGTTTTTAATCTCGAATCCAGCAATATCGCAGTTTCATTTAGAAATTTGCGGGCTGTCTCTTCTTTGGGATGAAACTTCCAATTACCACGCGCCTTGACACGGCGAAATCCGTAAATATATTATCTTCTGAATTCGCGATCCGTAGAAAATTGTATTTGCAAGCCGCAATGGACTGATGGAAGATATTGAAGACATTCTTTTAAGAATTTTCAAAGAAAGCAGCCAGCTTAAGGAGGTTTTCATCAACGAAAACCTCGAAAAAATGGTAAAGGTCGTCGACGCGATAACAGAAGCCCTGAACAGGGGTAATAAAATCCTGATCTTCGGCAACGGAGGGAGTGCGGCGGACGCCCAGCATATAGCCGCTGAATTCATAAACAGGTTCATCATTGAACGCCCCCCGCTTCCTGCTATCGCGCTGAGTACCGATACTTCGGTAATTACAAGTATCGGCAATGATTACGATTTTTCTGAGATTTTTTCCAAGCAGATCAGGGCGGTCGGACAGGCCGGAGATGTGGCGTGGGGAATCAGCACCAGCGGGACATCCCCTAACATTATCAAAGCCCTCGATGCTGCGAGAAAAATAGGGATGATCACCATAGGGCTCACCGGAAAAGATGGGGGGAGCATAGCAAAAACTGTAGATTATTCGCTCATTGTCCCCTCAAACAGCACGCCCCGAATTCAGGAAGTTCATATCACTGTCGGACATGCTATCTGCGAGATGGTGGATTTTAAACTGTTTCAAAGGCCGGACCACAAGTAATTGATTCCGAACAGATCATCCGTCGCTGCCAAGACCGGACGGAAACTGAAAGGAAATAGGGAATATATGGGAAAGCACTCGGAAAAAAAGAACCAGAATACAAAAAATCAAGAAAAGCCGCAAACCGAAGAAAAACAGGAAAAAACAGACGCTGAAAAGGAAGCTTCCCTGAAAGAACTCCAATCAAGGCTGGAAGAAAAAGAAAAGGAAGCAGCCGAAAACTACGATAAATATCTGCGTATTTCCGCTGAACTGGATAATTATAAAAAACACGCCGCCAGAGAGCGGGCCGACCTGATCAAATTCGGCAATGAGACCTTCATCAAAGATATCCTGCCGGTCATGGACAGCCTGGATCGGGCGCTTGATCATGCGCAGAACGCGGGAGGCAATGATAAGTTTCTGCACGGCCTTAAAATTATTCACAGCCAACTGCTCCAATTCCTGGAAAAACATGGCGTAAGGCGTGTCGAATCGGTTGGTAAGGAATTCGATCCGAATATTCACGAAGCCGTTTTGAAAGTGCAGAGCAAGGAACACGGGGATAATGAAATCATTGAAGAATTTGAAAAAGGATACTTGCTGCACAACCGTTTGCTCAAACCGGCAAAAGTATCCGTTTCGAAACACGTTTCGGATGACGAGGATAAAAGCCAGGGAAATACGTAATATAAGGAGGATTATTAATCATGGGTAAGATCATTGGAATCGATTTGGGTACCACGAATTCGTGCGTAGCCGTAATGATAGGCGGTGATCCCGTTGTGATTCCCAATCAGGAGGGTGGACGTACAACGCCGTCCATGGTCGCCTTTACGGATAAGGGAGAAAGACTGGTCGGCCAAGCCGCCAAGCGGCAGGCAATCACAAATCCGGAAAATACCGTGTACGCCATAAAAAGGCTTATCGGGCGCAAATACACCTCGAAAGAGGTTCAGTACGACAAAAGCATTATTCCTTATAAGATCACGGAGGCCCCCAACGGCGACGCCCAGGTGACCATAAAGGGAAGAAATTACAGCCCTGCCGAGATTTCTGCAATGATCCTGGGCAAAATGAAACAGACCGCGGAAGACTACCTGGGCGAAAAGGTCACTGATGCCGTGATCACGGTTCCCGCTTATTTTGATGACTCGCAGAGGCAGGCCACAAAGGACGCAGGGAAGATCGCGGGCTTGAATGTCTTGAGGATCATCAATGAGCCGACCGCCGCATCACTTGCCTACGGGCTTGACAAGAAAAAAGACGAGAGAATAGCAGTCTTCGATCTCGGGGGGGGTACTTTCGATATCTCAATCCTGGAACTCGGCGAAGGCGTTTTTGAGGTCAAATCGACAAACGGAGATACACACCTTGGCGGGGAGGATTTCGATCAGAAGTTGATTGATTTCATCTGCGATGAATTCAAGAAAGACCAGGGAATCGATCTGCGGAAGGATAGAATGGCCCTGCAGAGGATCAAGGAATCAGCGGAAAAGGCAAAAATGGAACTATCCACAACTCTGGAGACGGAAATCAATCTGCCGTTCATAACAGCCGATGCAGCCGGTCCTAAACACCTGACCATGCGGCTGTCCAGGGCCAAACTGGAGCAACTCGTGGAGAGCCTCATTGCAAAACTGGAACAGCCCTGCAGGATAGCCCTTAAAGATTCGGGATTTTCGCCGGATGGGATCGACGAAGTCGTTCTCGTGGGCGGGATGACCCGGATGCCCCGTGTCCAGCAGAAAGTAAGGGAAATTTTCGGAAAAGAGCCGCACAAAGGGGTGAATCCGGACGAGGTGGTCGCTGTCGGTGCGGCAATCCAGGCGGGGGTACTCTCAGGCGAGGTAAAAGATGTACTGCTTCTGGATGTTACTCCACTATCGCTGGGGATTGAGACACTGGGCGGAGTGATGACAAAGCTAATTGAAAAGAATACGACGATCCCGACCAGGAAGAGCCAGATATTTTCAACCGCCGCGGATAATCAGCCCGCCGTCAGCATCCACGTCCTTCAGGGCGAGCGAGCCATGGCCGCTGATAACAAGACCCTGGGGAGATTCGAGCTGGTCGGCATTCCTCCGGCGCCGAGAGGCATTCCCCAGATAGAGGTTACGTTCGATATTGACGCGAATGGAATTGTCCATGTATCAGCCAAGGATCTGGGCACAGGCAAGGAGCAGAGTATTAAGATCACGGCTTCCAGCGGTCTGTCGAAGGAGGAAATCGACAAATTAGTCAAGGAGGCGGAGTCGCATGCGGAAGACGACAGGAAGAAGCGGGAGCTGATAGAAGCCCGGAACCAGGCCGACTCCATCGTATATTCCGCGGAAAAGAATGTGAAGGAGTTTGGAGACAAGATAAGTCCGGCGGACAAGACAAGAATCGAAGAGGCGATCTCCAGGGTCAAGAAAGCCATGGAAGGAGACGATATCGGAGCCATCAAATCCGCGCAGGAAGAACTCACGCAGGCCTCTCACAAACTTGCCGAGGCCATGTACGCCAAGACATCAGCTGAACAGGCGGGAGGAGCCGGTCCGCAGCCGGGCGCAGGGAAGAAAGACGATGATGTAGTGGATGCGGACTTCGAAGAGGTCAAATAGCGGCAGGCCGGCAATACTCGCCTGCGATATTACATGCCAGCGCTCATCAGGCCCGGAACCAGTCCCGGGCCTTTTTTTGCCTTGACTGCGGGCTCATTGACAAGCCAGCTCATAAGCAGTACATTAAAGGCAAATGCTTTGAGGAATATCAAACAGATGCGTTTTTTACTGACGAATGACGACGGGATATACGCAAGAGGCCTGAGCGCCCTTCATCGAGAACTCTCCAAAATTGCAGACTGCCTTATTGTGGCGCCGGAAACCGAACAGAGCGCAGTCGGTCACGCAATTACTATTTCACGTCCCCTGATGTTAAGGAAGGCCAACAAAAACGGTCATTTTCTGGGGTATGCGGTAGCCGGCACGCCAGCCGACTGCGTCAAGATCGGCATAAAGGCCCTGTCCGATGTCCCTGTGGATCTGGTGGTGTCGGGTATCAATCTCGGCGCCAATGTGGGGATTAACGTGATTTACTCGGGAACTGTCTCAGCGGCAACCGAGGGTGCTATTCTGGGCGTTCCATCCATTGCCGTATCCCTGGATAGCCATTCCCGGGAAAGCGACTTTTCGTTCGCGGCGAAATTTGCCCGGAAAATGGCTTTATTCATGGTAAGGGACAATCCGATGAAATACATCCCCCTGAATGTAAATATTCCCGCTCTTCCGGAAGATGAAATCAGGGGTGTTCTTGTTGTCAAACAGGGAAAAGCTCGGTTGATCGAGAATTTCGAAAAACGGGTGGATCCGAGGGAAAACATCTATTACTGGCTGGCGGGTGAAACTCAGATGACAGAAGCGGAAGGGATGGATTGCGACGCCAGTGCCCTGAGCAAGGGAATGATCACTATTACTCCCATCGATTATGATCTGACCCGGCACGCTGCCCTGAAGGACCTGAGGGCTCTTATGAAAAAGGCTTTTTCCGGGGACGTCGAGGAATGCTAGCGCGTCAACAGTACCGGAATTGTGCTCTTTCTTATAACGTAGGATGTTGTGCTTCCGAGCAGGAGCTCTTTAACTCTTCCCCGGCCGAATGCCCCCATGATCATTAATTCAACGGAACCTTCCTGGATATATTTCAGTATTTCCCGGTCCTCCCTCCCTTTCAGCACGACCGTTCCACAATCGATTTCATACTGTTCGGTGAAGGATTCGATCCTGCCCACGAGTTTTGAAGCAATATTCTGATCCTCGGTGATAATAATGACGGAAAGGGGCCAGCGCGTTGCCGCTGACAGCTCCGCCGCGATTTTCAGGGCATTTTCCGCGGGCGCGCTCCCGTCGTACGCCAGGCCCATGCTTTCGATCTCTGTGAACTTCATCGGAGTGATGAGTACGGGTTTTTTGGATTTCCGCACGACCGCCTCTGCTGTAGAACCGAGCAGGCCTCCTTTGCTGAGATGAAAATGTTCCCCCCGTTGCGCCAGCAGGGTCCAGTCTGCATTTTCACTCTCGTCGATTATGACCTCGTCGATGATGCCCCGTACCTTTCTGATTTCCGGGACAACTCCCGATTTCCGACAATACTCCTCAAAATTTTCCAGGATCTTGTCAGCCCTTTTATCCAGCGCCTCTTCAATCCTTGGGAGAAATTCGTAGTAGGCGGGCAGGCCGCTGTAAAAAGCGATATCGCTGAACAGAGGTCCCTGGACGATTTTGATATCGATTACGTGGAGTCCAGTCAGTTGCGCATCGAGTCTCTTCGCGATATAAATCCCGTATTCAAGAGCCGTCCGGCTGTAATCGGAACCGTCAGTGGGAATCAGTATTTTCTTGATCATAGTCTCTCTCCTGCAGCTCAGCCCCCGAAACCGTCTACTTGTTCTCGATCTTCTCCAATTTCTTGAGCATATTGTCGAACTCGGCGTTGGCGGATTCGCTTTCTTCTAGTACAAGCTCTCCGTTGTCCAGAGTCTCCCTGTCCGAAATAAGCCCGTTCTTCCTATAAAAGACAAATTCGCCGTCCAGCTTACCATCTCTGTAGCGGGCCTTCTCTTTTATACTGCCGTCTCGGTAATAGGCGACATATTCGCCTTCCCTTTTGTCATTCGCGAAGTATCCCCGTTCCCGGATTTCCCCGCTACGGTAATAGGATATGTATTCGCCGTCAAACCGGCCGTCTTTGAAATGCTCTTCTTCCTTTATAGTCCCGTCGGGCAGATAGAACATATACTTCCCATCCAGCTTGCCGTTCCTGTAATGCTCTATTTCCTTGATCCGGCCGTCTTCATAATAGGATTCGTATCTTCCCTCCAGTTTATCTTTCTTGAAAGTACCCTTTTCCCGAATGACGCCGTTGCGGTAATAGGATACTGATTCGCCCTCGCGAAGTCCGTTGCGGTAAACTTGCTTAAGCATGATTTGGCCGTTTTTGTAGTATGATATGTAATCTCCGTCCAGCCTGCCGTTTAAATAACTCTTTTCCTCCTTGATCTGGCCGGTATCGTAGAAAGTTTCCGTTCTTTTCGGCTCTTTTTTGAAAAACGACATAGGATATCTAAGTATCAGGACAACCCAAGTTCCTTTCTGATCATATCCGCCGGGAACGCGAGGATATCCGCATTCCTGATCCCCTTGCGGATCGCCCGCTCGTTCTGATTTTCCAGTTCTTTCAGGAGTTCGACCAGTATTCTTTTGCCATGAGGAGTTTCTATGGCTTCCATGGGAGTGATATTCCCGATGGCCGGCAGTTTTTCATGAACCCAGTTCTTGTAATGGCAGTGTACTATCTCTTTCAGCATATCCCGTGATTCGGGGTCTTCACACTTATCCGCCAACGAAACAGGAGGCGTCGGCGTCATGATCGCAGCCCCCTGGGGTGTGTCCTCCGGATCATCGTAAATGGCCATTTTCAATTCCACCATATCGCCGAACAGACGACTGAGTGTCACCCTTATTTTTTCCGCTCTTTCCCGTGAATTGCACTTGACCCTGAGCATGTTCTTCTCCAAAAAAAGAAGACCCCTGATCGTGTTTTCCCAGATTTTGTTCCGGCCGCCCCTCTTTTTTATCCAGATGTAATCGGCCCGGATCAGCTCTCCCTGGGTACCGGTCTGAATGCGATCACGGACGAAAACCGACATCCTGTCCAGTTTCTCGATCAATGCGGCGGTATCCCGGACATGATAAAGAAACGTTACAAAAAGCAGCGATTCTCCATCGGCGTTTTTAATCGCCGGTTTTTTGTCAAAATGATCGACCGACTCTTCAACGAGCGCATATACTTCGGCAGAATTCAACCTGAGGAATTCCTTCAAAGTCGGAAATACTTTTTTCTCCGCCTCGAAAATTTCACAAATGCCCCTCTCGATATGAGATATCAGTCTTGGCGGCATCACTACCGGAGTAAATCCCCCCAGGAAAAACATCCCTCGCGCTCCGACCAGGCCGGCATAGAGAAGATCCCATTTGAATACCTTCCTGGAAAGGTGATCGTCGATAACATAAAATACATCATTGTGAAAAATGTCTTTTACTTCCATGCCTTTGCCAGGGTCCACCTTCTGGACTTCGTAAACGCTCAAGAAAGATTCCGCAAAACTCCGGAGCATCTCCAGCTCAAGAGCGGACAGCCGGTTGCGCTTGCATTGCATGTACAATTCGGGAAAGTTTTTGTTGTATTCGTCCGTTACGAAATAATTACAATACCAAGAGAGGAATTTTATGAATTCATCTTCATCCTGGAAAAAATCATCCGAAAATTCTTCTTCTCCTTCAAGAGAAATATCCCGCCATTCAAAGTACTCATACAGGGCCAATTCGTATTCATCGTAAAACTGGTCGGACATGGCAAAACTGGAAATTCTGGCATTCAGATCGGAAATGACCTGCCTGAGTTTAAATAGATCGTAACGGATGATCATAGCAGTCCGGTCATGATTCGCTCTGAACCTGCCACGAACAAAATGCTCCGTATGATTGTGACCGATCGTAGACATACTCGCCTTTTCCAACTCCCTTCTGAACCCGCGGGCGGAGCCCGAGCACAGATTCGTGTAAAGACTAACTCATTTTAAATACCAAGTCGAGTCTAAAATACTTGAATCACATTGTGAAAAGGGCGATATCGGACAGGAGTAAAATCCTTTCCCGGGGCGGCGAACTCCCGTATCCTGTCGTACCTTTTTTTGTGCTGATGGCCGAGCCGGATGCCGCGGGCCAGTCAGACGCGGATCGGCAACACCAGCACGGGTATCCCGCTCTGATATAGCCTTTTTTGGATGGCGAAGGATGTGTAGTTATGCAGAATCCGAGTAATCATGGTGTCCCGGGGAAATACGAGCTGACCGGCAAAAAAGACACTGGATGGATATTTTTCCACGACCTGCAGGGCAAGCCTGCCGACCTCGGCGACAACGTCCGTTCCCATTGCATACACGCTTTCCGAGCGGTATCCGTGGGATTTCATGAGATCCACGTACTGGCGTAAGCTGGTTTCAACTGCCAGGCGAAGGTTTTCTATTTCTTCGACCCCTTTGAACCTGCCCGCGTCTATAACCCCGACCTGCAGAAATACGAATTGTTTGAAGTGGCCGTGAAAAATTCTCAGCACATTGAATAAAGTGTGCAAACCCAGCCCCCCGAAACCATTCACCAGGATAATCGCAGTATTTTCGCGGGATGATATCTTTTCCTTAGGGGATTCGGTTCTGGCCGGCACGGCGCCTGCTGGGCGCTTCGGAAGAGATGCGGTTAAGAGGGATTCCAACCGCTGGAGAAGGCGCGCGGTGCTGCTGTAATGCCTCTTGATGAGTAAAGCCAGGGCCACGAGAGATGTCGTCACAATCAATGTCAGATATCCGCCCTCATGAAATTTAACGATGGTTACCGTAACGAGAATAAATACGGTCAGGATCAACCCTATGCCGTTGATCAGTATTCTGGGGCGCCATCGCGGATCACGGTTGCGGACTTCCCACCAGTGCTTCACCATTCCCAGTTGCGAAAGTGAAAAGACGAGAAAAACGTTGATGCTGTAAAGGACGACCAGGAAACTGACTGAGCCCTTGGAAATCCACAAAAGGATCATGGAAGCGATCCCCATGAGCAGAATTCCGTTTTGAGTCACCAGATGATCGCTCAGCACGGAAAAGCGGTTCGGCATCCAGCCGTCGAGGGCCATATTGGCAAGAACAGCGGGGCCGCTCAGAAATCCCGTCTGGGTTGCAACTAACAATATCAGGGCTTCGGAAACCAGAGTGACCATGACGAAAACCTGCCCCCCGAAACCGTCATTGATAATACGTTCGAAGAAAACGGCGTTCAGAGTTTTGCCGGGCTCAGGTACAGCCTTCAAAAGAAGATATCCCAGAATCAACCCCCCTGCGACAAACGCCAGACTGACCGCCATGTATATCATTGTCCGCTTTCCGGTTTCCACGCGGGGCTCCCGCAGGAGGTTCATGCCATTGCTGACAGCCTCGATTCCTGTATAAGTGCCTCCCCCGAGACTGTATGCATGAAGGAGCAGGAGAGATACCCCCAATACACCGAGCTGGGATACTGAATTGCGCATCTCTACTGAGGTTCGGTTCAAAACGACGGGAATATTTTCAATATTGGCGAAAATGGCATACCCGATGGCGAAGACGTGAGTAACAATAAATAAAAAGAAGATTGGTATTATGGGAACAACGGATTCTTTCACTCCACGTAAATTCATAATTACGATCAGTGTAAGAATCACGAAAATAACAGGAAGTTTATACTGATGCCACTGCAGGGGAAGGAAGCTGAAGACAGCGTCCGACCCGCTGGCAATAGAGACAGTGATCGTCAGCACATAGTCGACAATGAGGGCGCATCCGGCTACCATGCCGGTCCTCGGTGATAAAAGCTTGCTGGCGACCAGGTATGCCCCGCCGCCGGTCGGAAACAACTCGATAATCTGCATATAGCTGGCGCTGATGACAAAAACTGTAATTGCTGTCATCAGCGCCAGGATTATGGCAAGATGGTAGTGTCCCTGAAGCGCCAAGAATGCCTCCGGAGGACCATAACACGAAGAGGAAATGCCGTCCGAGCCGAAACCAATCCACGCCATCAGGGCGATAAGCGAGAGCTTGTGAAAAATGCCCGGTTCCGTCGGGCTGCGTTCACGACCCAGGACGAGCCGCTTTAAACGTTCCAGGAGAGAAATAGACTCATTTTCCATATTTTTCTTGCCCGAAGAAGAAAGTACTCCTTGGGTACGCAAACGCTGAATCAGGCATCCACGGAGGGTAAACCATTATATTAGCGCAAGACCGCGCTTATATATTGAAAAACGTATCCGGTCAAGAAGATAATTGATGGGAGTTTCGAAGAGAAACAGGCATGAAACCTGCGGGACTTCCCCATTGTGATTAATTTACAAGATAGGCGGGTTTTTTGTTTTTCCAGTCGTCTACTGCCGATATCACATATTGCTCAGCTGCATGCTGTTTTTGTTTTTCCAGTCGTGGATTTTGGCTCCGGATGGGAGATGTCGCCTTTGGTCAGGAAAGACACCTAAATCCCTCTGGCTATTTTCCGGAAATGATCTCCGAAAATCGTGAGCGCCATCGCTTCCGGGAAAGAATCCGGGTATTGGAGGACCGTCTTGATGAGTGTTTTCCAATAATACCATTGAGAAGGGCCGCTGCCAAGGACGCCGTTGTAAAAAAGAGATTTCAAGAAGGCTATTTTATAAGCCGTGCTCATGCCTTTCCTCTTGTATGGGTGGGGTTTGTAATGATCCAGGAAATTGCAGATCCTCTGGTATAAATTCCTGGGAGTGTAAATGGTTCGGACCAGCATCCGGTATCCCTCGATGAGTTTCTCCCTGTCCATCTTCGGAATAAAATTCAATTCCGTATTACTGCCGCTCGCATTTCCCTCAAGACGATTCTCTTTTTTTAATCTCTGCCAGAGGCGTGTTCCCGGCAGGGCGTTCAACAGACCGACCATGGCAGCGACAACTCCTGTTTCCTGTATGAATTTTATCTGCTTGGAAAAGATTGTCTCGTCATCGTGGTCGAATCCGACAATGTAGCCGCCGAGGACCTGTAGACCCGCAGACTGCAATTTTTTAATTGCGGCAACCATGTCCCGCCGACAGTTATGGTTTTTGGAGCACTCCAGCAGGCTTTCTTCATTGGGCGTTTCAAGTCCGATGAAGACGCTGTCGAATCCGGCTTCCGTCATCAAATGGATCGTCTCGTCATCGTCTGCGAGGTGAATGGATGTTTCCGTTACGAATCCGAAAGGATAATCATGGATTCTCATCCAGCTGATCACTTCCCGGAGGAGTTGTCTGACTTCCTTCCTGTTGCCGATGAAATTGTCATCCACGATGAATATAGTTCCCCGCCAGCCCCTGTCATATATCGCCTGCAGCTCACGGATGAATTGTTCTGCTCTTTTCGGCCGCGGTCGCCTTCCGTACAACGAAGTTATGTCGCAGAATTCACAATCGTAAGGACAGCCGCGGGAATACTGGATGGAAAGGGTCACATAATTGCGGATATCTATCAGGTCCCAGCGGGGGATGGGAGTCTGCACCAGCTCAGGGAATTCACTCGCGCTGTAAATCTTCTTCGGCTGTCCTTTCCGGAGGTCTTCGAGGAAGGGCTTCAGTGTCGATTCCGCCTCGTTCAGGATCAAATGATCGATGCCGTAGGCGTATTCCTCCGGCATGCTGTTGACAAAAGGACCCCCGGCCACCACCTTTTTCCCGAAGGATCGGCATTCTTTCAAAACTGCATGAATCGATTCCCTTTGAATGAGCATTGCGCTGATCATTACGTAGTCGGCCCACATAAGATCCTTGTCTTTCAGCGCCTGCACATTCAAATCAACGAGCCTGCAATTCCAATCCTCCGGCAGCATGGCGGCCACCGTGAGCAGCCCCAGAGGGGGGAAAGCGGCCTTCTTGGACACGTACTTCAAGACATGCTGGAAACTCCAGAATGTCACCGGATACCGGGGATAAATCAGCAGAATGTTCATTTTTCGGCCTCTCAATATCTGTTTTTCAGGAGTCACGATCCCGGCAAGGAACTCTCAGCAGAATCGAATCCTGGATACGAGTTTCAATGCCTGTTCTTCAGGAATTCCCGATCCCAAATCTCCTGAGTCATCTCTCTTGCTCTGTTGCCGTATTCGATCATCTTCTTTCGGTAATCCTCATCCTGCAAAGCTTGACCCGCTTCCGCATCCATCGGTTTGACATGGAATTCGTTCATGAGTTTATACGCCTCTTCATAATGGTCTCTGATGAGGCACGGTACTATCCAGTTCTTGACCCTGTCGGGTCTGCGGTCATAGCCGTATTCATCCTGCCACTTACGGATGGATTCAAAATAAGGTGAAAAAAGGACATCATTGAGGGTCTTGTTCTGCCCGTAGAGGTCATAAATATTGGCGAGATAGTAAGGGAAAAAAACGCAAGGAGCGATGTTGCCATTCCAATCAATGTAGAAATATCTCCGGCCCGCGGATATGCATCCGAGCGAATACGGTCCGCCGTTCCAGAAGTCGACGAGGAACAGTTGACGATTGTTCACAACCTCCTGCTCTCTCATGAACATGGCCCTCCTCTGATCGGGGGTCACCATCAGATCCACCGTGTAACTACGGCCGATCGGCATATACTGGAAAACCCATCCGTAAAAGGCCCCTTTCTCCTGGAAATAGTGGTCGATCAGTTCATCGGAGAGGACGAGGTCGGCGTTCTCGCGCGTTGCTGTCACGCTCACGCCAAAAGGAACTCCTTCCTTTCTCAGATTGTCCATGGCCCGGTCGATTTTTCGGAATACGCCTTTTCCCCGCCTGGCGTCCGTCTGCTTCTCGAACCCTTCCACCGAAATAGCCGGAGAAATATTTCCGACTTCCGCCATACGCCGTGCCGTCTCCCGAGAGATCAAGGTGCCGTTCGTATACATCATGAAGTAATTATCGCGATGGCGTTCGAGTATATTGAAGAGAGTTTTCTCTCCATCGCGATAGAGCAGGGGCTCTCCCCCGGAAATAACTGTCAAATGGGCGCGCCACAATTCCTTGGCCTCACTTATGATCCGGTCGAATATTTCGAACTTCAGCGTGCCGAAAGTCCCGGACGAACTCGCCGCATAACATCCCTTGCACATTAAATTGCACCGCTGTGTCGGGCTGATTGTCAGGAGGGCCGGAGGGAAAAAACCGCATTGTTCCGTCCGTTCCTTTTCCCCCATGATTGTCATCCCGATCAAATTACGGACAAGAGACTTGCATACGCTTTGGGATATCCGGCCCTCGGAAAAGGCCTTGTCTAGGGTCAGCAACAGATTTCTGACCAGTTTGTATCTCACTTCCTGGATGCCTACAGGCCAGTTTTCCTCGTTTACGACAACAAAATGATTATAGAGCTGCCTGACGGCGTTCTTGAGTGCAATATCCCGTACAAAACCCTGCCGAAGCAGGAAAACGAGCACATCATCGGGTACATAGCGCCATATCTGCCCAAAATTCATTTTCTCTTGCCTCCTCTTAAGCGTCTTTCCGGATGAAATATACGCGGTTTGCCGGAGATGCCTTGATTTTCCGTCTTTTCCTGAACGGTAAAAAAGATTTCAGATCACATGGAAGCTAAAATGATTCAGGCCTTGCCAATGGCTTTTTCCCGTCTTCAGGCGGGCGCAGGACGGTACATCCTCCGCCCGCAGTTACCTCACCTCCTCTGCTTTACCATAATTTCAGCAAAAAAGATTATGAAATTCATCCCGTCTCCGGTCTGGGCGGCCGCAGGAGATTGCACCCGCCGATAATTCACTGTCGGAGAACATTCCACATCTTGGCGGTTACCGCCGTGCCGGTTAGGAAATCCGAAACACCGACAACGAGAACGGCCACCAGGGAGAGAACCAGCGGAACAAGACCGACCAGTGCGAGAATCCCCAGAGTAATGACGCCGATTCCCATGAGCAGTTCAACTCCCGTCGCTGCCGATACGGCTTCACGGGCCACCCCGCGCACTGCTTCATTCTGCGTCGAACTTTCGATCTCCAGATTATTCAGACGGGAGGCAAGGCCGCTGGTGAAGATCATCGTGCCGCCGTAAACAATCACCGCTGCCGGTACCAGAATCAGAGGAACCAGGCCCAGGAGCGCGAGAATCCCCAGGGCCACTCCGGCCACTCCGCCGACTATTTCGGAGGTCATCCCGAGTCCGAATTCCGCAGCATCCAGCACCCCCCCGCTGGTCTCCCGGATAAGGGTGGAAAACCGGGCCGCGACTGCCCCGCCCTCGAACAGAAAAGCAATACCAATACAGATGGTTGCAATCGCGAGCAGAATCTCGGGAAGAATATTGGCTAGACCTATAATTGCAAGCGCAACTGCGGCTCCTCCCGCGATTCCTTCCGCCAGCGATCCGGTCATCACAAACCGCATCGCCCTTACTGCCAACTGCTCTCTTCCTATAGCTTGTGTTTCCATAGAACGTCCCTCCTGAATTATAATTGATTTCATTTTTGTCAATAATCGGCGGTATTTCAACCAAGCAATCCCTTATTTTCCATTTCGAAATAACTGAATTCCAGTTCAGGGAAATAGAAAACAGGACAGGGGGGATTATTGATGAGAATTTCAGGATATGCCGAAGAAATGATTATAGGCGTGCTTTGAGACCCACTGAAGAGAATGGTGCAAGGAGCAGCTGTAGTGAAATGTCTGATAATTGCAGGTGGAAAGGCAGTGCCTGCTGCAACGGCTTTTCATCTTATCAAGAAAATCCATGTCGAATTTATGACCGGTATATATGCTTCCCCAGTCACGGTCTGACCCGTAGAATTCGAAACAGGGGGCGAAACTTCCGTCCAGACGTATAACCATCGTCAGTTTCCCGGCCTGGCATGCCCACGGAGAAAGCTCGTGCCGGATGAACTGTTTCATCAAGCGAAGGTGTTCGATCGAGTTTACCATGTTGTATCCCTGGCGGTTTCTCGCAATCAGCCAGTCCACGAGATCATCCACGTCCCTGAACTCCTCCTCAGTGATCCAGTCTCCGTCCTGATCATGCCGGAATGCATCGTATTTAATTGGGGGAGGTTCATTAATATGGTAATCAGTTGCAATTCCGTGCCGGCGGGCTATCTCAGTGAGTTCCTTTACGTCACGTACGTTCCGGCGGGTAATATTGATATTCAAGAAGGTGATATAATTATATTTTTTTTCCTGTTTCACAAGGTATTCGAACTGAGGTTTAATCCTATTGAGGGCCTTGGGAAGTCCCTCATACCCATCTACGGCGTCAACGGCGAGGTTCACGGCAGCCACTCCGGCGTTGCCGATGCTGTCGACAAAAGATTCATCCAGGAGGATTCCGTTGGTGGGGAGATACACGAACATGCCCTTGCCAGCTGCATAGCGGGTCAACTCCAGGATGAACGACTTTCGCAGGAGAGGCTCTCCTCCCATATACGCCAGGACACCGCAGCCTTTTTCCACCAGCCAGTCGACAGCGTCCCTGGCTACTTCCATCGTCATTGCGGGAATCCGTTTCCCGTGGCTGTAGCAATAATGGCAATCGAGATTGCAGCTGAGATCGGTGTAAAGATAGGAGACAATAGGTCTGAACTCGCCCGGAGATATCCTGTTGCGGATATACGGAATGAATATATTCCGGTAAGCCTTAAAGAGATTCTTGATATGGTAACCGGCCGTTCCAAACATGCTTTAATATTTGCAAAGCAGATTTGATCATTCCATCAGGAAATCCCTGATTTTTTGAATTCCATAATCCTATTTTGGCGTAAGGAAAAGAATAAGAATACAGGGGGGCAAGGCGACTTCCGGCATGTGTCCGGCCAGTCGCCCTTACTTTCGAAAGATGAGTACAGGGACGTGGGCGTGGTGCAGAACTCCCAGAGTTACACTGCCCAGGAGTATTGATTTGAACATGCTTCTGCCGCGGGAACCGAGCACGATGAGATCCGCCTTCGACTCTCTCGCCTCCAGAACGATCTCCTCGACGGCGTTTCCTCTCCTGATGACTTTCCTTACAGGAATGCCGAGCTTTTTCCCTTTCTCTTCGATTTCTTTCATGTACTCTTCTGCGGTCTGTTTCAGAAGATCATCCACCGGCTCGATTAAATGCGTCGGCGATAGGCGGCCCGGAATGGATTGCCCGGAAAGGGCCGTCAAATCGATTACGGAAAGGATGGTCAAGCCGGATCCCAAATTTCCGGAAAGATCAACAGCATAGGCCGCCGCCTGCTGACCCTGTTCCGAACCGTCCGTTGCGGCAAGAATTCTTTTGATCATGGCCTCCCCCTCCCGTGAGTCTTTCCTTTCACTTTGCCCGTTCTTTGCTCTCCGTTCTTTTGTAAGGTATGGGCACGTACTGGACGGACGGGCGCTGCTGCATCGTCTGTGGAAACAAGTCCATCAACTGGTATATCTCCTCCGGCATTTGCAGGAACACCGGCAAGCCCAGTTCTGCGGCCTCCTCGAAAGTGAGGGGGTAATCATGGGTCCATCTCCCCTCTGTCAGAACTACGGACAATTCCTCGGCTTTTTTCTCCTCAACGCGATCCGACAGCAATTTCCGGACGAAATTCCTCATCTGGTTAAGGGCCTTTTCCGCCACATCCGCAAGGATCAGCGTTCTGTCATCGATGTCTTTCGGCTCCTTCTTTTTCAGCATGTTCAGGATGGAAGCCGCTGGGAATTCGCCGAGCTGCGGATCGACGGGGCCCAGAACGGCATTATCGTCCATGACCACTTCATCCGCCGCGAGGCATATCAAGGTACCCCCGGACATGGCATAGTGAGGAACGAAAATCGTCACCTTGGCCTTGTGTCTCTTGAGCGCCAGTGCGATTTGCTCCGTGGACAGGGCAAGCCCGCCGGGCGTATGGATGATGATGTCGATCGGCATGTCTTCAGGCGTCATGCGGATCGCCCTCAGGACATCTTCGGAATCATTGATATCAATATACCTCATGATCGGGAATCCGAGGAACTTCATGGTCTCCTGCCGGTGAATCAATGTTATGACCCTTGAGTTGCGCTTCTGTTCGATTTTCCTCATCAGCGAAAGGCGCTTGCCCTGCATGATCTTCTGTTGAACCAGCGGCATAATGGATACAAACACGATGAATATCCAGAAAAGACTCCAGAAGCTATCCATATTCAACATTCCTCCCCGACAACAGCTCAAAATACAGGCTAAAGGAGAAAAAGCATAAAAAAAACAATTCTCCTCATACAGAAGCCGCTTTTAAGACAAGGCTAAAATGCATAGTTAAGAGCTCTTTTTTGCCGTCTTCTCACTCCTGAAGAACCGCTGCCGCTTTCTCTTTCTCAAGACACGGGCGATATCCTTCTGTCTTCTTGTCCTTCTTTCCCTCGCCATAATCATTCTCTTTTCATGAGGAACGAATGGAGAGAATTTTCCATCCTTCGGATTCTTTTACCAGTTCGAAATTCTCCCTTGTCGTTTTCTCCGGGATTCCATTTTCACGATATCTGTTCACAATAGCACCCAGAAGATCGCTCGCATGATTCAGAGAATCCAGTCCGCCTTCGGGGAACCGACCCGCCGAAACGGCCATAGCGACATCCAGCAGGATCGTTTCAAAATCGGGCACAGTAATGGCGACCAAAGCTTCCGCTCGGTTTGCGCGTACAGTAATTTTCTGAATTTCGTAATTTACTTTTTTAATAATCGCCTGGCGAATGATTTTTTCCTCAAACGACCTTTCGGAACCTTTCGCTTCCCGTATTTTCTTTTCCGCGCCGCAGGATATGTACCGGCGCGCTTCTTCGAATCTTCCGTTGACATATGCATCGAGATAGCCGATTACAGCCTCTCTCGGACCGACCTCGGGTTGCGAAATACGACAGCCCGCCAGGAAAAGGAGCAGAAAAAGGAGCAACTTTTTATTCGGCGACATGCATCACCTGCAATATCTTTTTCCCAGTAAGCCGGCGGGGATATCGATCGAAAAGGATCTCAGGTCCATCATTACCTGCATGGGGTTTCTGAAGACGATCCCATTCATGTTCATATCGATCGCACTGCGGATATTGGCCGATTTATCGTCGATGAAGATCGTCTCCTCCGGGCGAAGGCCGATTTTCTGCAACGCGATTTCATATATCCTTTTCCCCGGCTTGATCTCTCCTTCCACGCAGGAAAATACCAGTACATCGAACATGTCATATTTCTTGCTGAGAAAGAATCTCACGGACGGCTTTTCCGTATCGGAAAGCAATCCTGTTTTATATCCATTCCCGTGAAGGAAAGAGGCCAGGGCGAACATATCCTCTTTCTCAGAGTAAGCGGATTCAAAAGCCTCGCTCCAGAGGGATGCCGAGCGGGGCTGCTCCTTGCCGAGCTCACTGCATATTTTTCTCCAGAAAACATCTTCGGCGACGGCGCCCTTCTGGAATTCCGGAGCATACTTCCAGCACACCCGTCTGAAATCATCCGGATCGGCTTTGAGGTAATCCGCGCAGTACCGGACAATGCCGGGGACAGGATCATCAATGAGCACGCCTCCGAAATCGAAGATAACGGATTTGATCGTAACCGGGGCCATGTCACTTTTTACTCCTGCCTTTTCTCTTAAGAAAGAAGTAAAACGCGATAAGTATGATGACGACAAAACCGAGCAGTCTTACTTTGAGCCCTATTCCCCATGCTTCTCCCGGTTGATCCACGGGGATATACATCCACAAGAACGTGACCAGTGCTGCTGCGCCTATAAGATAGATGAGCTTGGCGAATCCCAGACGAACCTCCTTGCTGCAGGCTTTCCCCGGTTCAGAAATTTCAAATAAGATTTTAACACCTTTTTAACTCTTTGTCAGACGATTTGCAATCTCCAAAATCCGCCACCTGGAAAACAAAAAAAACGGAATTTACCGTCTCCTCCGGCCCTTCTTTTTCCTGACACCGGATCAGATATTTAGAAGTGCAAAATCGGGAATTCCGCAATAAACCCGAATCCGGTCAGGTGCTATATTTATTTTTTTGATGCTGGACGGAGTGTACGCGTCTAATTCAGCCTCTCTTTTTCCGGTCATGGCTTTTCCCGTGAAGAGAGAGACGGGATCATCTGCAGGTCGATGTTTTGGGAAATTAAAAAAGGAGGTACGGTCATGAATAAGACAAGGGTACAGTTTATGGTTTTCTGGCTGGTAATCCTGGCGGCTTCTTTTGGACTCTCCGCCGAGAGCAATTTCACCGCAAAGCTTTCCGGCAAAGAAGTGGTCCCGCCGGTCAAGACAAAAGCCAGAGGAGAAGCCAAATTCCAGCTCGCAAAAGACGGCAACGCGATGTCTTACCAGTTGACTGTCAAAAACATTGAGAATGTCACGGCCGCCCATATCCATTCGGGAGCCAAGGGCACAAACGGTCCGCCCGTTGTAAACCTCTTTACAGGTCCCAAGAAAGAAGGAAAGTTCAGCGGCAAGCTCTCGGAAGGCACGATTACAGCCGACAATCTTGCCGGCTCACTCAAAGGCAAGACAATTGGAGATTTGGTTCAGATGATCCGGGCCGGCAATGCCTATGTGAATGTCCATACAGATAAATACCCGGACGGAGAAATCCGCGGGCAGATAAAATGAGGGGCGATGCAGCAGAGGCCGGAAGCACCGTTTTTCCCGGCCCCGTCGCTTGAAATCACAATCCCCCGGGTTCCCCCTGGAAGGGAGACCGGGGGATTTAAAAGGTCCCGGCATTGGCTCGATGTCAGACGCGTATCAGGACCTCTTTCACCGCGTCACGCCTCTCCTTGATTATTCTTTCGCGCAGTGAGCGGCTCGATTTCTTTTACGTGTTGTGGTACTTAAAATCAGGTCTCCAGCGAAATCAAACCCTCCCGGAGCGCATACTTAATGAGATCGGCTACACTATGACTGTTGAGCTTCGACATGATGTTACGCCGGTGGGTCTCAACAGTCTTGATGCTGACGTGGAGACCCGAGGCGATCTCCTTTGTTGTTTTTCCTTCCGCGAGAAGCTGGAGCATTTCACGTTCCCTGTTCGTCAGGGTGGGCGGCGACAGCGTCCGCGTTCTTGAAAACTTATTAACATAATTCTTGACGACGATATCAGCGACCTTCGGACTCAGGTATGTTCGATTCGATGAGATCACGGAACGTATTGCGCTGACAAGTTCTTCGAAAGCACAATCTTTCATGAGATAGCCCGAAGCACCCGCCTCAAGCGACCCGGAAACAAAACGTCTGTCCGAATGCATCGACAGTGCAATTACCTTGGCATTCGGAAGCTCGCTGACGATCTTGCGCGTTGCATCAATGCCATTCAGGTCGGGCATGGTAATATCCATGATAATAACGTCGGGCTGAAGTTTTCTGGCCAGATTTACTGTCGTCCTCCCGTCTTCCGCCTCAGCGACGACTTCCATGTCCGGCTGCTTTTCAAGAAGGGTCTTGAGGCCGTCGCGCACGATTCGATGATCGTCCGCTAATAGTATTCTGATGCTCATAGCTATTGCTCCTTATTCCCGTATTTCCTTTTATCTGCCGTCCGGGATTTGGAGATAGAATTTTTCCAATACTTCATGGAAATAGCGGAAAGAGCACTGCTTGTACTTGAGATTCCGGTTTGCCTGAAAGGCTGATCTGTAAGCAAGACAGACGCGCGGCGGCAACCGCATAGCGCTGCGCAGAGAGAAATTGCTTGAGTTAATTTTCAAGTCTCCGTTTCTGCAGAAAAACGGTCACTATGTCCCGAATGGAAGATGGGTTATAGTAACAAGTGTTTTTTTATCAAGCAAGTGATAAATTTATTTTTTCGATTTTCCATGAAAAAATACGAAATCCTGCTTACGATTTTATACGTACTCGCCTGGTTCATACCGGATGAGACCATTCCCGTTTTGAGAGGTGATGCTCGTGAGAATATGTTACAGTTGTAAAAAAGAAATCCCGCCCGCCCGTACATACGGACGCGGGGAAACATGCCCGTACTGCAGTAAAGATATTCGTTGCTGCCTGAACTGCAGATTTTATGAACAGGGCTTCTACAATGATTGTCGCGAGCCCCAGGCCGAAAGGATTACGGATAAGAGCAAGGGCAATTTTTGTGAGTATTTTTCCTTCCGGATAACCGGCGATCGGAACTCCAAAGACCTGCGAAGAACGGCAGAAGATAAACTGGAGGCACTCTTCAAGAAATGATTTTCGATCATGGCCAATAGATAAGAGGCGAATGTTCGGGATAACCGGGCCATGTTGGGAAATAAGGCCACCAGTAAGGGCTATACCAATATGGCGGGGGACGCCTGCCGTGATATTCTCCTGCCTCCCAGAGGTGGACTTCCCGGGCAAGGACGACCGGATACGGATAAACGGAATTTCCGATCGGAAGTTTCTCCAGACCGCTTATTTCGCCGATGACTGTTATCAAACGCCCTCTGGTATATACGGCCGGATCGAGAAATCCCTTGGCCCGGACAATAAAGCGTCCCTCTGATTGATCCAGGTCCGTGGGCTTCGTCTGGAAATCCAGTTTTGTCTTCAGGACCTTCATCTCCGTCATATTTTTGTTATTGGTGATCTCCAGGAGGACTCCTCCCCACAGGACAACCGTCTTAAGGTACCGGTCGGGGTATTTCTGGACCTCCTGAACGGAGAGGACCTCATCCGCTTGCTTTCTCATCTCCTGCGAAAAAGGCGCACAGGATATCGCCAGCGAGGTGATCATGAGACATATTCCTTTCCGGATCATGACCGACCCCCTTTTCCGCCGCCGAATGGAAAAGAGGCGCAATACCCGTCCTCCTGTCGCCATAGATGATTTCCCGTTTACCAGAACGGAATCTTTTTCTTTTTTAAAACGACACCAGTCGATATCTGAATTTCGTAAGAGTTTACGTTGTCCATGTATGATCTTTAAAATAGACCATAACAGCAGATAAAATCGACGATTCCGACGATTTTGTTTCCGGTCGGATGCCTCCGTTGAAATATTTCAATAAAGCACTGATGATGATCGCCGCTTCGACATCTTCTGCATTCATGTTTTTCATTTTCCAACCCCCAAAATCTCTGCATAACAGTGTCGAGCGGAATCCGGAGCTCGCTCGCATCAACAGTGTATTTGCGTAAGGTCCCCGGCACAATCGGCTAAACTATTATTTGACCGTTCCAAAAAGCTTAAAACCCGTTCAGGTCTGGACTGAGGGCTTAGGGTACATGAAAATGAGAAGCTCCCGAATCCGGCGATAAACGGCTGATGGGGCGATAATCTCCTGGTGACTTTCTTTCTGTCTTCAATCTTTCACTTTCATTTCCGGATCCGCCTCTCTGATCCTGTCCAGAACTTCCCTCTTTTTTTCTTCCATGGCGGGCGAGTCATCGGCTTCCAGATTAAGACGAATCAGCGGCTCCGTATTCGACGCCCTTAGATTGAACCACCAATGATCGTAGCTCACCGTCAATCCGTCCAGACAATCCTGCCTTCCGTCCGCATAGGTCTTTTTCAGAACCGCATAGATTTTATCGATGTCGCGCACCTCCAGATTGATTTCGCCGGTCGACCGGTATTTCCGCAAAGGAGAAATCAGCGACGACAGGGGCTCTCTCTTTACAGCGAGAAAATTAAACATCTGCAGCATGGTAAAGAGGGCGTTATCCGTGAAACCCGTATCTCTGTAATAATAATGTCCCGAAAGTTCGCCCGCGAATACAGCATTTTCCTCTCTCATCTTCTCTTTGATGAAGGAGTGGCCTACCCTGCAGCGGACAGGTATGCCATTCAGGCCGGCAATGGTCTCCGGCACGATCCGGCTGGACCGCAGGTCGTAAATGATCTTTGCCCCCGGCTCCCTCAGGAGATAGAATTGAGCGATAAGAGCAGTAACCAGATCCTCGGAGATTCTGTCACCTCTCTCATCAATGAACCCGCACCGGTCAGCATCACCATCAAACGCCACGCCGATGTCCGCCCCTTCTTTCTTCACCCTTTCCTGTAAGTCCAGGGTATTTTCCGGAATCAGCGGATTGGCCACATGATGGGGAAAATTTCCGTCCGGTTCCATATATATGGTGGTTGCATCCCAGACCGGAAATTTTTCGAAAATGCGGGCCACCTCAGGACCGGCGATCCCGTTGCCGGCATCTACAACGATCCTGATCGGAACCGGGTCGTGGACGAACCGGCTGATATGCTCGATGTATCGTTCAAACACCTGAGCGCTGCGGTACAGACCGCGAAAGGAACCCGGCCTGAAATCAAAACGCCCGCCCGATAGATTTTCCACCTCCGGCAGACCGTGATCCCTGCTCAGGGGTATGGCCTTCTCACTGCACAGCTTAAATCCATTCATATGGCCGGGCAGATGGGAAGCCGTCACCATTGCACCGCTTTCGTATTGGCCGTCGATCAGGGCATAATAAAGCAAGGGCGTGGTCACCATTCCGATATCCGTGACATCCGCTCCCGCCGCCCTCGCCCCCTCGATAAAAGCCCATGCCAGCGCCGGCGAAGAGAGCCGCATATCGCGTCCCACGACGGAACTGCGGGCGCCGAGAAACCGGATGAAAGCGGCGCCGATTTTACGCGCAATCTCTTCATTCAGCTCTTCCGGATAAACTCCCCGGATATCGTACGCCTTGAAGATTCCCATTTCTCTGCCATCCTGATTCCGAATTTTTAACGGCTCTATTGCGCACTCTTAGCCGCAGGGATATAAAACTTAAGCACGTAATCCTTCACCATCCTGCGGGACGAAAAACGGGCCGCATTGCTCTTGATGGATTCTTTCATCACCTTGACCCACCCGTGGGGTATGCCGTCATCGGAAATCCTGTAGTAGAGGGGGATTATCTCTTTTTCCAGCAGGTCATAAAGAGACTCGGCATCCGCTTCATCCCTGTTCTGCTTGATTTCCCTGTGATTGAACGCCCAGCCGTTTTTCCCATTGAAGCCTTCAACCCACCAGCCGTCCATGATGCTCAAATGGGGCACTCCGTTCAGAGCCGCTTTCATGCCGCTTGTGCCGCTCGCCTCCAGGGGGGGAAGCGGATTGTTCAGCCATACATCGACCCCGTGGACCATATACTGTGCGAATTGTTCTCCGTAATCCTCGACGAATGCTACGTGTCCCCCCAGTTCGGGATTCCTTGCGGCATTATAGACGCGCTGGAGGATCATCTTCCCCTCATCGTCCGCGGGATGGGCTTTTCCGGCGAAAATGATCTGCACCGGCCGCCAGCGGCTGCTGACAAGCTTTTTCAGGCGCTCCGGATCATAGAGGATCAGATCCGCCCTCTTGTAACCGGTGAAGCGCCGGGCGAATCCCACGGTCAGAACCGCGGGATCAAGCAGTGTCCCTCCTGTTAGTACAGCAGAAGGGCTTACCTTGTCTCTGACCCATCGCAGGCGCACTGCCTCGCGTATCACGTTGACCAGTTTAACTTTCAGCCAGTAATGGACGTTCCAGAGCTCCCCGTCCGGGATCCCTTCGATCCCATCCCACACTTCAGGCGTGTCATGATACTGAAGCCAGTCCGGGCCGAGGTACTTGTTGAAGAGCAACTCCAGCTTCGGTTCAATCCAGGTCGGTACATGTATTCCGTTCGTGATAGAATCGATCGGGACTTCGTTTTCGGCGATTCCGGGCCAGAGATCCTTCCATATCTTCTGTGAAACCCCCGTGTGCTTCCGGCTGACACCGTTTCGGTAGTTTGACAGCCTGAGGGCCAGAACCGTCATGTTGAACCCCTGGGGATTCCGTGGATGGATCCCAAGGCGCAAAAAACTGTCATGAGTAAGGCCGAGGGCCGGCCAGTACTCCTGGAAATACTTTTCCATCAAAGGGAATGGAAATACATCTGTTGCCGCTGAAAGTGGAGTATGCGTGGTGAAAACGGAAGTGCTCTTCACCTGCTCCATGGCCTTCTCGTAAGCGATCCCTTTCTGAACCCGGTACCTGATCCTTTCCAGAAGAGCGAATGCGGGATGCCCCTCGTTAAGGTGGATTATTTCATGGTTGATGCCGAGCGTTTCCAGGACCTCACATCCCCCGATACCGAGGACGATTTCCTGGCGGATCCGCTGTTCCAGATCGCCGATGTACAGGCGGGTGGAAATCATGCGGTTCCATGGATTGTTCATCTGGATGTCAGTGTCCATTAGATAAAGAGGAATCCGGCCCACGTCGACTTTCCATACGGCTACGTAGATCGGCGGGTCCATGAAAGGAACGCGGACGATCAACTGCTCGCCTTCTTTATTGAGGACCCTTGAGATGGAGGAGGCATCCCTGTCGAGGATCTCGTCCAGGCTTTCCTGCCGGCCGTCCTCTCCAATGCGCTGCCGTACATAACCTTCCGGGTACATGAACCCCACGCCCACGACGGGAATGCACAGATCGCTGCACTCCTTGAGAAAATCTCCCGCAAGGAAACCGAGACCCCCGGCGTAAAATGGAAGAGAATGGTGGAGCCCGTATTCGGCGGAAAAATACGCGATCACCGGGTACGAGCCTTCTGCCAGGTATTTTGAAAAATAATTATCCTTTTCATGAATTTCATTCCGGAACTGATTCATCACCGCATCATATTGCCGGAGGTATTCGGGATCGGAAGCAGCCGATTGAAGGATTTCTCCCGGCAGCTCCTTGAGCATTTTGACCGGATTATGTCCGCTCTCTTTCCATGCCGGACGATCCAGGTTCTTGAAAAGCATCCTGGCCGCGGGATGCCAACTCCACCATAAGTTTGCCGCCAGTGCTTCCAGCCCGATAATCCGCTCCGGCATATTCGGAAACCATTTAGGTATTGTCTGCATAGGAATTCGCCTCCGGCCGGGTATCCTTATTTCAATCGAACCTGCACTGTCGCCATGTCGCCGCTCCTGTGGTCAAGGACGAGAAATGTCGTCTGCTTGCCGGAAGGCACTGCACTGATAATGCTGTAGAAACTTTCAATATTGTCGACCGTCTGCCCGTTGATGCCGAGGATGATATCTCTCGGCTCGATTCCGGCTTCTTTCAGGGGACTCTTTGCCTTGAGCGAAACCACGACCGCACCGACCGGCGCTTCGAGCGCGTATTTCTCCGCCTCGTTTTCAGTTACAGAACGGAATTCCCCTCCCAGGCGCTCCTTGACTGCTGAAGCGATGATCTTGGTGGCCGTTTCGAGACTGCCGATTTTTGCAGTCACGTCCAGCCTTTTCCCTTTGCGCCAGAGGCCGAGGCTTACATTCCGGCCGACCGGTGTGGAAGCCACTTCATTTCGAAGTTGCCCAGCATCCGCAACTTCTTTGCCTTGAAACGAGAGGATTACATCTCCGGCCTGAATCCCGGCTGTTTCCGCGGGACTTTCCTTGACTACCTCGGCCACGAGAGCACCTTTAACCTGCGCAAGGCCGAGTGATCGGGATAGATCGTAAGTGACATCCTGAACGCTTACGCCGAGCCAACCCCGTTGCACCTTTCCGTGTGCGATCAGCGCTTTCATTATGTGAACGGCTATGTTGCTGGGTATAGCGAAACCGATCCCTTCAAATCCGCCCGATACGGAAGCAATCGCCGAATTGACGCCGATCACCTCGCCTCCAAGGGTCAGCAGAGGTCCGCCGCTGTTGCCCGGGTTGATGGCGGCATCCGTCTGGAGAAAGTCCTGATAAGTGGATGGATCCGTAATCCCCCTCCGGTGCTTGGCACTGATGATCCCCTGCGTGACTGTCTGACTGAGCCCACGCGGGTGACCTATCGCTATGACCCATTGCCCGACATCCACCGTGTCCGAATTTCCGAATTTTACATGCGGGAGCTTCTCTTTCGTGGAAATCCGGATAACCGCCAGATCCGTTTTAGGATCAGCTCCGATCAGTTTTGCCGTGTACTGGCGGCCGTCGGCCAGCAAGACCTGTATCTTCGTGGCTCCGGAAACCACGTGACTGTCTGTAAGGATATGTCCCTGCGGATCGATGAGCATGCCCGTCCCCAGGCCTCTCAATTCGCGTTTGAATTTCCTGGGCATCCTCGGAAGATTGAAAAAGCGGCGGATCGCCGGATTCTCCTCGAAGGGGAAGAGGGGATTGATCACTTCGGTTCTCTGCGTGACTTCCACGTGCACAATGGCCGGGATAGTATCTTTTGCCACTTTCGTGATGGCTGTTGTCAAATCGATCCCGCCCTTCTCCTGCGCCTCAGCGAAAGCGGCGAGAAGGGAAGGCAGCAAGATAATTGAAAAGACCAGGATGGCCGCGCGGAGGCGGACATTCACTTTCACGTCAACCCGCATAATACATCTCCTCCTTTCCTTTATCCGGAAACAGCGACCGGACGTCCGTTGTAAACATTTATGGGACAATGTGAATCACGCCCGGAAAACTTCGGCGCCGGGAAAAACCGGGGTATGCGGTTTCAAGAGATTGAGTTCATGCCGGAGAATTTCTGTGAACCGCCCCGACAAACTTTGCAGACCTGTGAATGAAAGAATGAAATACAGTATAGGATATGCGTTTCAAAAGACTATACCAGGAAATTGCCAGCAGAAAAACAACTGTTTTAAATACTTTTATAAAAAAGAAGTACGGTGTCAAGGAAATTATAAGGAAATTATATGGGAGCAAATCTTCCTTCCGCCGTTCGCCTCGCACCTTCGGTATTTTTCTTTCGACTCCTCAAAGACTGTTTTTGATGGCTCCGTAAGCCCGCAGAACGAAAATCAAACCGAAATAGGGGATAAGGTACAGTGCGGCGACAGTGGGCTCAAGCGCTCCGAAAAAATGAGAAGAAAAGACAATCACGAGGACGTTGTTCATATTTCCAAAGATCACCGCTCCCGCTGTCTGATCCTGTACAGGTCTGCGGAGAAAGAGCAGGATACCCGCCGCGAAGTAAATAAAGGAAAGGATAACCGATACGAATACGGCCTGCAGAATTACAGCGGGATCCTGGCGGAAAAAATCGGCGTATTTTGAGAATACGCCCAGGTTGATCACTGCAAACAGGATAAGCGACAGCGGATACTGCTTTTTCATTACACGGTCCAGAGAAGAAGATGTGATTTTCCTCAGTACCTCCGCGACGATCATGGGAACAAAGATGACAAATGCGAGTAAGCGGAACATCGCGGAAATGGAAATCTCCGTAGTCCGCGATAGCAGAACCTCTATCAGAAACGGCAGAGTAAAGGGGACCAAGACGGACGTGACAACGGCGAATACAAGGACTATGGGCGTATTGGCGCCCACGAGGCCGGCGATGAAGGGAGCGGTGACGCCGGTGGAAACCCCCGTCAAAAGGAGGGCGGAGACGGCATACTCCGGAGAAATCCCGCGGAAGAGCAAGTAGACGGCTGCGGGGAGCACCAGGAGCTTGATGAAAGTAACCCAGGAAATGGCGGCCCAGGAAGTGCGGACCGTTTTCACAATATCCTCAATTCTGATCGGAATGTAGCTGAGAAAAAAGAGAAGCATGAGGCAGTACATCGGATATGGCTGGAAGACGGCCGAAGCTCGGGCGAAGACAATTCCCGCCAGCATGGTGGCGAAGATCACCAGCAGCAAAACAAAATCCTTAAGACGGAACATTCGTTCTCTCCCGGTGGAAATAAAGAAAAACGAAAAGGGGAAGTTTTGATCAAGAAACGAAATAGAGAGATCATCCCGCCCCGGCCGCCCGATAGGAACTCCGGACCAGTGGGCCCGATTCTACCGACGCAAATCCCATCCGGCGGGCAATCTCCTTGAAATCATCGAAATCGGCTGGACTGTAGTACCGGCTGACATGGGGGTTGCCGGCTGTTGGCTGCTGATATTGGCCGATTGTAAGCCGCTGGCAATTCACTTGCGCAAGAGCCCCGATCAATTCCAGGATATCTTCCCGGCTTTCACCGAAGCCGATCATAAATCCCGACTTACTTACGATGCCCCGGTCATGAACATGCCGGAGCAGATCAAGGGATATGCCGAAATCGCCTTCCGGACGGAGGAATTTGAAAAGGGGCTTCACGACTTCCATATTGTGATTGATCACGTCAGGACGCGCCCGGATGATATGCTCCAGCGCCTTCCAGTCTCCCCTCAGATCGGGGATCAGAACCTCCACACCGCATCCCGGGACTTCCCGGCGCAGGCATTCTATCGCGCGGGCAAAAATACCCGCTCCTCCGTCCGGCAGGTCGTCCCGTGCAACTGATGTTATGACGACGTAATGGAGGCCAAGCTCTGCAGCGGCCCGGGCAAGGCGCTCGGGCTCGCTTTCATCCACCCTTGCGGGTGTGCCGTGCTTTATGTTGCAATACAGGCAATTCCGGGTACAGGTATCCCCCAGAATCAGGAATGTGGCCGTACCCGAATGGAAGCATTCGGCGATGTTGGGGCATCTGGCCTCGCGGCAGACGGTGTGTAGGCCGTGCCTTTCCACAGCGCCTTTGACGCGCTTGAATTCAGCACTGCTCGGGATCCTCACTTTCAGCCAGTCGGGTTTGCGCACAATTAACCCCTGATCCTATAACATACATCCGGTTCGCGGGCGGCCTTGACTTCATCCATCCTCCGCACAGCAGTGGTGAGCGGCGCCGATTTCACCAGATCTGGATTCTCTCTGGCTTCTTTCGCGATGGCAATCATCGCATCGCAGAAGGCATCAAGAGTTTCTTTGCTCTCCGTTTCGTTAGGCTCGATCATGATAGCCTCGGGGACAATGAGAGGAAAATAAATCGTCGGCGGATGGTAGCCGTAATCAAGGAGTCTCTTGGCGATATCCGAGGTGTGGACACCGCCCTCGCGGACCTGCCGCGCACCGGAAAAGACACACTCGTGCATGCAGGTCCGATCATAGGGAAGGTCGTACCAGGATTTGAGCCTGGCCTTGATATAATTGGCATTGAGGACCGCAGCCTCGCTCGTTTGTTTCAGCCCTTCCGCCCCGAGCGAGAGGATGTAGGCATATGCCTTTACCATTACGTTGAAATTGCCGTAAAAGGCCCTGACCCGCCCGATACTGTCGGGATAGTTGTAATCCCATCTGTATTCATCCCCAATCCTGACCACTCGCGGTAGAGGCAGATAAGGAACGAGTTTCTCCCCCACGCCGAGGGGGCCGCTCCCCGGGCCGCCGCATCCGTGCGGCGTCGAGAATGTTTTATGGAGATTGAGCTGAATGAGATCGAAACCGAGGTCGCCCGGCCTCGTCATTCCCATGAAAGCGTTGGCATTGGCCCCGTCGCAATAGAGGAGCCCGCCTCTGCTGTGTATGATCGAAGCAACCTGTTCGATATTCCTCTCGAATAAACCGAGCGTATTCGGATTGGTGAGCATCAGTCCCGCGACATCTTCCGTCATCAGCTCTTCCAGATTCCCGAGATCCACGCCGCCTTCGCCGCTTGATCGGACTGTTACGGTCCGGTACCCGCAGAGCGCCCCGGATGCCGGATTCGTGCCGTGAGCTGCATCCGGGATCAGGATGCGGGTGCGTCCCTCTTTGTTCTTTTCAAAATATTTTTTGATTACCATAACGCCGGTGAGTTCCCCGTGCGCCCCGGCGGCCGGCTGGAGGGTGAAATCGGCCATTCCGAATATCTCACACAGATACCGCCTCAACTCATACATGAGCCGCAGACTGCCCTGTGAAAACTCGTCGGGCGAAAGTGGATGAAGCATTGTGAACCCGGGGAAGCGGGCCACATCTTCATTGATCTTGGGATTGTACTTCATCGTACAGGAACCCAGCGGGTAAAAGCCGATATCGACACCGAAATTAAGTCGGGAAAGTGCGGTGTAATGGCGGATGAGATCGATCTCGGACACCTCGGGAAGATCCACGTCATCCCGGAGCAATTTTCTGTCGATACACCTTTCAACGGGTATCGCCGGCACATCACTTTGAGGAATAGTCGATGCTGTACGGCCTGTCCGGCTTTTTTCGAAGATCAATTCCATTGATTATCTCCTGAATTTTCCAGCTCGTAATCCACACTCTTTGTCCTTCATGCTTTATTTTTTTGAAACGCAATCCGCCCCGCGGTTGACTGATAAGCGTTTTTGAAAGTTTGCCGGCTTTGGTCACGCCGCAATATCAGCCACCCTGTCCATATCCTCTTTAGTCAGCATCTCCGTAGCGCAGAAGAGGAGGACGTCCCTGAGTTCGGGATAATCCCGGCCCAGTTCATAGCCGCCGATTATGCCGTTTTCCCTGAGTTTCTCGTTTATTGCTGCGGGGTCGGGGCAACGGATCGCGAATTCATTAAAGACCGGCCCAGTAAAGACTGGCTCCCATCCCTTTATTCCGGAGAGCTTCCCGAAGAGATATTGGGTCTTGCGAATATTGAGTTCGGCGAGCTTTTTCAGGTTTTTCCCCAGACTCACAAGATAGACCGCTGCGGCGAGCGCGCAGAGCGCTTCGTTGGAGCATATATTAGATGTGGCCTTTTCCCGCCGGATATGCTGTTCTCTGGTCTGGAGAGTAAGGACGTACCCGCGCCGCCCTTCCTTATCCACGGTAGCCCCGGAAAGCCGCCCCGGTATCTTCCTGAGGAACCTGTCGGTACTCGCGAAAATTCCGAGGTAGGGCCCGCCGTAGTTGAGCGGGTTTCCGAAGCTCTGTCCCTCCCCCGCAACAATATCCGCCCCCATTTCACCCGCCGGCTTCAGAATGCCCAGGGAGACCGCCTCCGTAAATCCGGAAATAAGCAACGCCCCTTTCGCGTGGACCCCCGGCTCGATAGCGGCAATATCCTCGATCACGCCGAAGAAATTGGGGCTCTGGACGAGAACGGCAGCCGTTGTTTCGTCTATCGATTGCAGCAGAGCATCCCGGTCCAGACCCCCGGAGGCGCCGAACGGCACTTCCACCACCTCGTAGCCGTTCGCCCAGGCATAGGTACGAATGACTTGCCTGTATTCGGGGTGGATCGATCTGACTATCGCGATCTTGTTTCTTCCGAGGGTCTTGGCGGCCAGTACCGCCCCTTCGGCCATGGCTGAGGCCCCGTCGTACATCGAGGCATTCGCAACCTGCATGCCCGTAAGCCTCGCGATCATGGTCTGGTACTCGTAAATCGCCTGGAGTATCCCCTGGCTTATCTCCGCCTGGTAAGGGGTGTAAGCTGTATAGAACTCGGAGCGAGAAATTACATGACCGACGACAGCGGGGACATAGTGGTTGTAAGCCCCGGCGCCTGTCAGGGTGACGGAGGGGATTGCATTGGCGCACGCCGTATCCCTCAATTTCAGATAGACTTCCTGCTCGGAGAGGGGAGGCGGCAGGTTGAGTGCACTTTTAAGACGGTATGCATCCGGGATATCGGCGAAGAGCTCATCTATGCTCTTGATCCCGATTGTCTCCATCATCCGTCTCCGGTCGTCCGCTGTATGGGGAAGGTAATTCATGCCTTGCCTCCTCCGGAAATTCTTTAACCGTTTTTGAAAAAACTGAAGTTAATGCTCCAGACCTTTAATGAACTCCGTATATTCGGCGGCACTCATCAGTGTATCGAGCTCCGTGGGGTCATCCATTTTAATCCTGCAAATCCAGCCCTCTCCAAAGGCATCCTGATTGAGAATTTCGGGTTTTTCTTCGAGTATCCTGTTGATATCCACGACCTCTCCGCTTACAGGTGAGTAAACATCGGAGACGGACTTCACAGACTCGACCACAGCGACGGTCTGCATTTGTTTAACTTTCTTCCCTATTTCCGGCAACTCCACATAAACGATATCCGTCAGCATCTTCTGGGCGTAATCTGTTATGCCCATCACGATTGTCCCGTCGCCGCTGTTCATTGCCCACTCGTGCTCGCGAGTATACTTCCTGTCCGCTGGATTGGGTTTGGACATTTCTCTCTCCTTTTCTATATGAATAATCTCTCATTTTTTTCTTTTATAAAAAGGGAGCCTTACAACCCGGGCCTTTACCAGATGATCCCGGATCTGTATGTACAGTGCTGTTCCCGGTTCTTTATGTGAGACAGGAACAAAGGCAAGACCGATCGCCTTATTGAGTGTCGGAGAAAAAGTCCCGGATGTCACCTCGCCGATATCACGCCCATCCTCCCGGATCTTGTATCCGTGCCGCGCTATTCCCCTGTCTTCCATTTCGAAACCGACTAGTTGTTTTTCCACGCCCTTCTCCTTTTGCCTCGACAGGGCATCCCGGCCGATAAACTCCTTTTTCAGGTCGACAATCCATCCGTAGACCACTTCGAAAGGGGAGATTGTTTCATTCATGTCATTCCCATACAGCATCATGCCTGCCTCCAGCCGGAGTGTATCCCGCGCACCCAGCCCGACCGGTTTCAAACCGCTTGCGGATCCCGCCTTCAGGAGCTCTTTCCAGACCGTCGCAACGCCCCCGCCGGGGGTGTAGATTTCAAACCCATCCTCTCCCGTATAACCGCTTCTGGATATAATCGCAGGCATATCCAGCACTTTTGTATGCATTGATTCGTAGAATTTCAGGGATGCAAGGTCGCCTGCGGTTATCTCCTGCAGAATGGACTGGGAGGCCGGCCCCTGGAGATCTAGTTTTCCGGTGCCTTCTGTGATATCCCTGATCTGAACGCCGGAAAGACTTTTTTCTCCTTTCACCTTGAGAAGCCACTGGTAATCCTTTTCCTTGGTTACCGCGTTCGTCACCACCATGTAAGAGTCTTCGGAAAACCTGTAAACAGTCAAGTCATCGATGATCCCACCTTGTTCGTTGATCATCAGACTGAGCTTCATCTGGTTGTCGCCCTGACTTTCCAGGTTTCTGCTCATCACGCATTGAAGCAGCGAAAAAGCATCGGGACCCCTGACCTCGATTTCCCCCATGTGGCATATGTCGAAAAGCCCGGCGTTTTCCCGCGTCGCGCGATGCTCATCGATAACATTCGTATATTGAACCGGCATAGCCCACCCGCCGAAATCAATGATTTTTGCTCCCAGCCTGACATGTTGTTCATAAAGAGGGGTTTTTTTCATTTATGTCACTCCTCTCATGGGATTCATCTGTGCGGGCCGGCTCCGGGGAGAAGTATCCATGCCAGTCGCAAGCATCCTGATTCAAGGGCCTTTTTCGAGAAGATTCTGTGTTAACGCGTGTATCTGTAAATTGCCACAGAAATGGCAAGAATTATAAAAGCAAGCGAAATCAAGAGAAAATTTCTCCCCCAGGCGGTCGGGCCGGTAACCAGATGTCCGCATCTGCGGCAAAAAGAGAACCTGGAAGTGATCGGCGCCCCGCAATGCGGGCAAAGGATGGCTTTTTTTGATTCCCGAAGTCTTCTGGAAGTCCCTTTTTTTAACTCTTCATAGATGTCGTACTGCCACTCACAATCTGGAGTGGGGCATTTACCTTTCAAGGGCATGTGATCCGTCCACATGAAATCCCTGAGGCATTCGGGACATCGAATTTTCTGCAAATTTCTTTCTCCACAAATCAATGCCCCTTTCAGTACTACAAGATTTTTTATAATTCAAGGCGGAAAAAATATTTCCGGCGTACAAAAAGACAGGCTAAGGGCGCTTCCAAAAAGGGCCGTCGTCCGTGCCCGAAGCCTGTATTTATTATAAATCTCAATCCACCGCCTTTTTTGGTTCAGCGAAAAAGCTCTGTAAGAGTGGGTTTTATGACCGCGATATGACGGGCCATCTTCCGGCTGACGTACAGCGCTGCGATCACTACCGACGCTGCGCAGACGGGGTCGATGTATCCCGTATTAATGATCAGGTCGTACTGGGAAGCATCCTCTATATCCTGATGGAAGTACTTGTGGATAAAAGCTTCCCGTTCCGATTCGACACTGATGATCCGTTTCCTGGCCTCCTCGGTGGAAATTTTGAGTTCTTTTTTGATATTTTTGATTTTGACATCCATGGGGGCGATAACCCTGACCCGGAAAATGTCTTCTTTCGGCAGGATGAGATGGGCCCCGCGCCCGAGAATCACTGCCCTTCCGTGCTTTCCGATCGTACCGATCACTTTGACAAGGTGGCGAAGGTATTCGTATCCCCAGATATTCCGTTCTTTTTCGAGGATGGAGATCCAGTCATCCAGCATGGAACGGCCCTTTTCATCGAGCGTTCCGATCACCGTCGCGCTCATTTTCGAGCTCTTGGCCACTTCATCGATTATCCGGCTTCCGTATAAATCGAGTTTCAGCCTTTCGGCGAGTGCTTTGGCCAGTTCCGTGCCTCCGCTGCCGAGCTCTCTCGATATTGTGATAACGGGCGAGACCTGCTGCGGTCTTTCCCTGTTCATCTGATTCCATTTCCTGACCTGATCCTCAACAAGCTTCTGGACATAATTCATGGATACGGGGGGCCTCATAAAAATCTCCTTCTCTGATATTTGGATTTCAGCTTTTTTCAAGCAGCCTGTTAGTATTTACAGGGAAGAGGAACCGGGAGCAAGCAAAATTTCAATGCTTGAATACTTCAGAACCATTTTTTCACCCATTGATCCGAGCGTTAGAGCAAACAGCACGCCGGTGAAGCGGTTTTATTCCATGTACACCTTGCCGCGCATTATCCGAATCTCAGTCTCTCTTTGAGGAAGGTATACCTCTCTTCCGTCTTCCTGTTGCTGACCGCTATTGCGAGGGCTTTCTTTGTACCGATCATGACTACAAGCCGCTTCCCTCTGGTCACGGCGGTGTAGATCAGGTTTCTTTGCAGCAGCATGTAGTGCTGGGTCAGGACGGGTATGACGACCGCGGGATACTCCGATCCCTGTGATTTATGGACGGATATGGCGTAGGCGGGTACAATTTCGTCGAGTTCGGAGTAGTCGTAAACGATCTCCCTGCCGTCGAAGAAGACCTTCACTTCCTGGTCCTCCTCATTGATCGCGGCGATCCGTCCGATGTCCCCGTTGAAGACTTCCTTATCGTAATTATTCCTGACCTGCATTACTTTGTCATGGAGGCGAAATTTTCTCGCGCCCCTGCTTATTTCCCTTCCCGCGGGATTGAGCAGTTTCTGAAGCTCCAAGTTGAGATTGGCGGTTCCGACAATTCCCCTGTTCATCGGCGTCAGGACCTGTATGTCGTCCACCGGATCGAGGCCGAAACGCGCGGGGAGGCGACACTTGACAAGCTCCAGTATTACCTTGAGGACCTCTGCAGGGTCTTCGCGCTCGATGAAATAGAAATCGTCCATTGCGGGATCGGACGGACGCGGGGAGGGGATGACTCCCTGCCTTATCCTGTGGGCGTTCATGATAATCGTGCTTTCTCCGGCCTGGCGGAATACTTCGTCCAGCTCCACGACTGGAATCTCCGCGGACTCGATGATATCCCTCAGGACATTTCCGGCGCCGACGGAGGGGAGCTGGTTTGCGTCTCCGACCAGAATCAGGACGGCGCGGTCGCGCAGCGCGCAAAGGAGGTTGCACATAAGGAAAATATCGATCATCGATGCCTCGTCCACGATCAGAATGTCGCAGACCAGAGGGTTATTCCTGTTGCGTTGAAAGCCGCCTCTCTGCACGCTGTATTCGAGGAGCCTGTGAATAGTCGCGGCCTCATGGCCCGTCGCCTCGCTCATCCTCTTTGCCGCCCTGCCGGTGGGGGCCGCGAGCATTACCCGCATCCCGGTCTTCTTGAATATTTCAAGCACGGCACGAATGATGGTCGTCTTTCCCGTGCCCGGCCCGCCGGTGATCACCAGGATCTTTTCACGCGCTGCCAGCTTCAGCGCCTCAATCTGCCTGTCCGCGGGACTGATGGCGAGCCTGTCAAGCGCCCGCTGCACGGACTTTTCCGAATCGATGTCCGCAAGCGCCCTCGGAGTATCCCTCAATGCCCTGATCCGGGAGGCAACCTCCGTTTCGGCCCGGTAGTAATCCGCGAGGTAAACGCCTCTCCCTGGAATCCGCTCCTCGTATACTATCTTTCCTTCTCCGGCCAGACGCTCCATTTCTCTCGAAAGGATGTCACGCCCGATGCCGAGCGCTTCCTCGAATTTCCCGACCGCGGATTCCAGGGGCGAATAGACGTGTCCGCTTTCGCCGAGCCGGTTGAGCACGTGCAGTATGCCGGCCTGGGCCCTCAGCGGGGAGTCTTTCGCGAAGCCGAGCTTCTCCGCGATCATGTCGGCCGTGGCAAAACCTATTCCAAAGACGTCATCCGCTAGGCGGTACGGGTTCTCTTTCAGTGTTCTTATGGAATTTCCGCCGTAGTGCCGAAAGATCCTTGCGGCGTGAGACGCCCCCACTCCATAATCCTGGAGAAAGAGCGTCAGGCTGCGGGCCGCATTCTGCTCCTGCCAGGACTTGCGGATCGCGTCCAGTTTCTTTTTTCCGATCCCTTCAACAGAAAGGAGCTGTTCAATATCCTTTTCAATAATGTCGAGGGATTGCTTTCCGAACTTGCCGACAATCCTGGCGGCCGTAACCGGGCCGATCCCCTTGATTAGGCCCGAACCAAGGTATTTCTCGATGCCGGAGACGGTAACCGGCACTAGGGGCTCGTAATAATGGATCTTGAACTGTTCCCCGAACCTCGGGTGATTCACCCATTCCCCCCGGACCCTGATGGCATCGCCTGGCAGAGGGGAAATGAGGCTGCCCGTCACCGTTACCGGGTGCCGCCTCCCTTCGACTCTCAGGCGGGCGATCGTGAACCCCGTCTCGTCGTCCTTGTAGCTGATCTTCTCGATCCATCCTTCCAGTTCTGTCAGTTCCGTCCTCGTATCCTCCGTCATGCCGAGAGAGTCAACCGCCTGCCCACGAAACAGCCGGGTTGCCGCCGGGCGCCATCTCAACTGATTGCCGGTCGAAGAGATGATCTCGATCTGCCCATTCCTTTGTACCCTGCCGGCATTGATGCGGGCTCCTTTCATCGATAACTGCTCTAATCATTTGAAATTCATATCATCATCCCGCCGGACCTGTCAAAACATTTGCCCTCCTGAATCCTCTGATCTGCTGTCTTGTTCCGAAGGCGAACGAAAGGATTTCCAGCACAAACTGCCCGTGGGCGAAGAAAACCGATTTGACCCTCCAGTAAAATCCTGCTATAAAATTTTTCCTGCATATTTTGTCGAAAGGATTAATTTTGAAAGTACTTCTGGCCGGTTACAACCTTGATTCCGATATTATTGAGGAGCTCCGGAAGGCTGTCCCGGACTGTCAGGCCTTGACGCCCGAAACTGTCTCCGCCGCCTACGCGCGTATAAGCAGAAATCCCCTGCCCGTGAACGAACTGCGCAAGGAAGCCCGCAGAGAAGTTGAGAAAGCCCGCAATTCCAACCGCAACATCGTCTTCGGCATGGGGCACAGCTCCATCGCCGAACACGCCGTATTCAATATCGACATACTGGGCGTGTCGCGCTTCCTTGTCGAAGAAATAGAGAAATTCCGCCTCTGCTCGTACACGGAAAAATCACAGCGCTACGTTCTTTTGAAGGATGATTTCGTGATTCCGGAAGAGATCAAAAACGCCGGCCTGGAACGTGAATTCGTGAACACGATCCGGGAGCAGAACAATCTTTACCATAGCCTGTACAAATCCCTGAAACAATACGTATTTGAAAAAAATGCGGATCTGGCGCGCGACCCCGCCAACCGCCCGACTCTGGAAGGATGGGCGAAGGAGGATGCCCGGTACGTCATTTCTCTGGCCACGGAAACCCAGCTCGGAATGACGCTCAACGCAAGAAATCTCGAGCTGATGTTAAGGCGGATGGCCGCACACCCATTGAAGGAAGCAAAGGAATACAGCCGTAAACTCTATGCCGTCACGGCGGATGTGGCGCCTTCGCTTGTGCGGTATACCGATGCCACGCGGTTTGACACATCAACGAGACCGGCTTTGGAAACAAAGGCCGAAGAAATGATCCTGAAGTGGGGGAAAAAGAAATGGGATGAGGGAAAATCCCGGACGATCATGAAAAAAGGGAATGTGTCCCTGTATTACTTCACACCCAGGGCCGATGATGTACTCGTTGCGGCGCTCATTCATTCCTCATCCGGTCACGCCATGGACAGATGTCTTGCGATCGCATCCCTTATGGATAAAAGAGAAAAGGAAGAAATGATCAGGTCGGCTTGCGTCTATATGAAATCGTATGACGCCCCCATGCGGGAATTTGAGAATGTAGATCTTCATTTCGAGATCATCGTCAGCGCGACCTGTTTCGCCCAGTTGAAAAGACACCGGATGGCGACGATCATCTGCCAGGATTACGATCCCGCACTGGGAGTAACAATACCTCCCGCCGTAGCGGATATCGGAATGACCGGGCGTTTCCGGGAGGTTATCGCCAGGACAGAGGATATCTGGGAGAAAATTCGCAAAGTTTCCCCGGACGCGGCCGGCTACGTCCTCACGAACGCGCACAGGAAAAGAGTGGCTTTCAAAATCAATGCAAGGGAGCTTTACCATATCGTGCGCCTGCGCGCGGATCAGCACGCCCAGTGGGACATCAGGGAAACCACTGAAAGGATGCTCAGCGTGAGCAGGCGGGCGATCCCCCTGACTCTCATGCTCGCCTCCGGCAAGGACGGGTTCGATGCGTTGTACAGGCGCTGCTTTGAAGAACCTATATGATTCCATATCATCCGCTTGTCCTCGTCTTTTCTGTTTTGCTTGTGGCGACTTGCGCCATGCGCCGGGTGCTCGCGCGGATCAATATCAGCCACCTGCGGAAATTCGCAGACCGGATACCGGACGTTTTCCGGGGGGAAATCGATTCGGAAACCCTGTCAAGGATGAATCGTTACACTGTCGATTCTTCGCGCTTGAGTTCTCTGGAGTCGACCGTCGGCGATCTCGTCCTGATCATTGTGCTGCTGAGCGGTCTTGTGCCGTGGACGGTGGGTCTGATCGATTCGCTCCACCTCGGCCCGGTCGCTTCCGGACTGATCTTTTTCATGGTCCTGGCGCTGGCTGGAAGCATCCTGGAAATTCCCTTTGATCTGTACGGCACCTTCGTAATCGAACAAAAGTACGGTTTCAGCACCATCACGCCCGGATTATGGTTGTCCGACCTGTTTAAGAATCTCGTCATTTCCGGTCTGCTGATGATTGCGCTCTTTACTCCTCTGCTGGCACTGATCCAGCATGCCGGGAAAACATGGTGGCTATGGGCATGGATTTTCTTCGCGGTTTTCCAACTGTTCATCTTATGGCTTTACCCGATAGCCATCTCTCCTCTTTTCAATAAATTCGAGCCGGTAAAAAATGAAGAACTGAGGGAACGGATCGTTTCTACGGCGGAACGAGCCGGGATCACAGTTTCGGGAGTTTACCAGGTGGATGCTGCAAAAAGGAGCCGGCACACAAATGCCTACTTCACCGGCATCGGCAAGACCAAGCGCATCGTCCTGTACGATACCCTCCTCGGAGCACATTCGACCGCAGAGATCCTTTCCGTCCTGGCGCATGAGATCGGGCACTGGATCAAGAAACACGTCAGGAAACAACTGATCATGATAGAGGTCCTTTCATTCATATCGTTCTACCTGACCTCTCTTTTCCTGGACTGGCTTCCCCTGTACCGAGCGTTCGGGCTCGAGCGGGAAGTTCCTTACGCCGGCCTCTTCCTCCTTGGCGTCGCCGTGAAACCCGTGCTTTTCTTTTTCACTCCGATCGGTGCGGGGATATCAAGAAGATTTGAGAGACAGGCTGATGACTACGTCTTTTCCCTCTTGGGGACGACCAGGCCCCTCATAGACGCGCTGAAAAGGCTTGCAAAAGAAAATCTCGCCAATCTGCATCCGCACCCCTTTTATGCCTGGTTTTATTATTCCCATCCGCCCCTGGCCGACAGGATAGAGCACCTGTGGGAACTGGAAAAAGCGTCTTGATTTTAGAAGCAGAATGATTAAACTACGGTTGAGCTGTACGCGGGACGAAAAAGGAAGGGATTTTTCCGTTTAATTCATTACTTCCGCTGTTGAATGCAGTGAGGATATAGGGGAAGATTATGCCGATTTACGAATTTTACTGCGGGCGCTGCAATACGGTATTCAGTTTTTTTTCGAAGTCCGTCAACACCGAGAAAGTGCCGGATTGCCCTCGATGCAAAGCGGTCAAACTTGAGCGGCGGATGTCCATCTTCTCGACTGTTTCCAGAAACCGCAAAGAGACGGCCGAGGACGATCTTCCTCCCGTTGACGAAGCCAGAATGGAAAAAGCCATGGCCATGCTGGCAAGCGAGGCTGAACACATGAGCGAAGATGATCCGCGGCAGGCGGCGGCTCTGATGAGAAAGCTGTCGGACGCGGCCGGCCTTAATATGGGACCGCGTATGGAAGAGGCGATCAGGCGGATGGAAAGGGGGGAAGACCCCGAAAAAATCGAAGAAGAGATGGGCGATCTCCTTGAAGGAGAAGACGCGTTTTCATTCGAGAATACCAAAGGAGCAAGGGGATCCAAGCGTCCGCGACCAGCTATAGACGAAAAACTGTATGATTTATAGGCAAAGGGCGAAGGACAGGTGAAAGTTAAAAGAAACAGGCCCCTTTCCCGGTAACTTATTGGTATTATTGCATTTTGTGTTTTAAAAAGTTGCCTGAATTTCTTTCAAATGGAGAGTGTCAGTTAATTTGTGTAAACGACTTTCCTTATTGATCAAAATGAGATTGTATCAACTTGGACTGCCGTACAGGCAGTTTCAGGTTTTTCAGGCAATAACCTTTTCATTTGCAAGAACACAGAGTTCAGTAACAACCCCATCAGGGGTATCAATTTCAAAATTATAATCCTCGATAGTTCCTTCTGATTTCAACTCCTCGAAAATATCTATGAGAATACGTTGGGCTTCCGAAGGTGTGGAAGCGTTTAAATCAATTTGCAGTTTAGCTTTCATGTAAAAGCCCCTTTCTGTAGAGGGTCTCTACAACTAAGTACCTATCTTAACGGGGCATTCGCTTGCTGTGGATGATTGCGAATTGAGTTAGTGCCTTGCCCCATTCTCTTGCCGGTATTGTCCATTTTTTCTGAATGTTTTTCAAGAGCAAATACAACAACTTTATTGCAGCATCATCGTTTGGGAAAGAGAAGATTTCTTGCTGTGGGATATTCCCCTCCTTCGGGAAAGATTCTGTGTAGTTTTCCTCCTTAATGCCGAAATAGATATTTTCTATGGAAAATGAATGAAAGGTAAGATAAGCAAAACTCGACAAATTATAAAATTATGCCGACCGAAAGGAGACAGAAGGATGGCTGACAAAGGGGACAAGAAGATCTCCCGTGCACAGAAAAAGGAGATGGAATACGCCGAGAATCGGCGGCACTGGCTGTCAGAAGAGGAGAAGATATACGCTTTGTGGGAGCGGGCCTATAACCCGGGAGGTCAGGCGCAGAACGACCGCCTGGCGAAGCAGGGCAAGAAGCCTCCCCGGCAGCTGATCCGGCAATTGATCGACCCGGGAACGGACTTTTTCGAGCTGAGCCGGGGAGCCGGTTTCGGGATCGGCTATGAAGGGGTGGAGGATGTTCCCTCGGCTGGCCTGGTGACGGGAATCGGTAAGATCCACGGCAACTGGGTGATGATCCTGGCAAACGACAGCCGTGTGACCGCCGGGGCCTATTACCCCATCAGCTGCAAGAAACATTTGAGAGCCCAGGAAATCGCCGAGAAGTGCGGACTCAATTTCGTCTACATTGCTGATTCTGCAGGCGCCTATCTGCCGCTGCAGGACCGGATTTTCCCAGGCAGAAACCAGTTCGGTCATTTCTTCTACAACATGTGCCGGATGTCGGCCAAGGGGCTCAAGCAGTACACCCTGAGCACAGGGGGCAACACGGCCGGAGGGGCCTATATCGTGTATCTCGCCTGCGAGTCTGTCATGATCGACGGGATGTCATATTCCTTTCTCGGAGGGCCTCCCATGGTGGAGTCCGCCATCGGCGAAAAGGTGAGCATGGAGGATCTCGGCGGGGCGAGAGTCCACACGCAGATATCCGGCGGTGCCGATCATTTCGTGAAATCCCAGGATGAGGGCATCGAGAAACTGAGGGAGCTCCTGGCCTTTGACCCGAAGCAGACCCTTTACATCGACCGGCGCAAGCCCGCCGATCCGAAGGTGCCGGCCGATCATCTTTACGAAGTTCTTCCGAAAGAGACCTCCAAAGGGATCAATGTCCGGGAAGTGCTCGCCTGCATCGCCGACGACAGCTATTTCAGCGAATACAAGCGCAATTACAACCCCGGCCGGGGCGACAATATCGTCTGCGGCAAGATTTTCCTGAAGGGGATACCAGTCGGTGTCATCGCCAGCAACGGGAACGGCGTCATCTTCGTCGATTCGGCCCGCAAGGCCATCGAATGGGTGATCCGCTGCTGCACGATGAAAATCCCTATTCTCTACATTCAGAACTCGCCCGGCTACATGGTCGGCACGGCGGAGGAATATGCCGGCATCGGCAAGTACGGCTCCGGTATGGTGCGGGCGTGTGCGTGTGCGGAGGTCCCCAGGATTCAATGGGTCATCGGCCCGGACCACGGTGCCGCCAATTTCGGCATGTGCGGGCGGACCTTCGATCCCCTCTTTATTTTCGCCACCATGCGGGCGCGCACCTCAGTGATGTCGGGGGAAACGGCGGGGTTCATTCTCACGAGCCTGGAGCGGGCCAACCGCAAGAAAAGGGGCGAGCCGATGGATGAAGATGCGGCGAAGGCCTTCCGGCAGATGATGATTGACAAGTACAACCGGGAGGCCCATCCCTTCTATATGGAGGCGCGCCTTTTCAACGACGGGACGCTGCCGCTCAAAGACTGCCGGGATGCCCTGGCCCTGGCCTTCGAGGTATCGCTCCTGCAGCCGGTGAGGGAGTCGAACTTCGGAAACTTCAAATTCTGAGCCATTTTTCAGGAGGTCCCGATGTAGAATGTGACAGTCTCACAAAAAGTTTTTTTCTTGACCGGGCAAATCCCCGGCACTTGCAGAGAGATTGGGGATGATTCGGAGAAATCGATTCATCCCTCCGATAAGATTTCTTTTTCTTTCACAGTTATAATCGGATATTCACTGCCGAGGCCCTTCCGCTTTCTGGCTATTTCGGCCGACGATTTCTGCCCGCATCCGACAGACACGCACATCTTTACCATTGCGCTGTTTGCGGCAACTCTGACCATTTCACGATAATCACGGGCGAGCTCGTATTTCTCTTCTGAAAGAAATTTGGCTGATTTCTTATCTATGTATTTTACAGATGCATATAGCTTTCCTCCCGATATCATTCTTCCGAGCAGATTTGGTTTGATTTCTTCTACTTGTATGACAAGCGCATCGGAGCGGGAGGCGACTTCTTTTTCATCGTATGCAAGGCATATCGTATTCAAGCCGAACTTTCTGGCCATATCGTTTACGGTCCGGCAATAGACAGCCACTATTGTCTTATTGACATCCTCGGGATTGGCCTTTTTCGGCTGAACATCCACCGAAATGAAGGCAACCCGATACCGGTTGAAAACAGGGGTTGTATCCTGGACATTTTTCCGGGACGAAGTTACATCCTCATATCCCTGGTAAACGGATTTTGCCGTCAGTACTGCCTGCACGGCCACAAGGGCCTCTGCAAAGCACCCGTTTATTGAAAATACTGAAACAACGGCTAGAATCACAAACACTGCGTTTTTCATTATTATCCCTCAAATGCGTGGTTCCTCATCGACGGAGCGTGATCCCGTCCCTCATTCAAGCTGCGCCCCAAACAAAAAGGCCGAAACATCTCTTAATGAAATATTTCAGCCAGACTATTACCGAAGAGCGGTCAACTCATACAAAATCCAGACTGCCCTGTCAAGCACCGATTTGAGCAAACGTAAGTACTGTCTGGATTACAGAAGATCTTTCTCTCAGGAATATGCACCCCGAAAAATCAGGGTGTGACCGATGGTGTTAAGAGGTCTTCTCAATTAAAAGGTTATAATCGTTTATCCAGAGCATTCAATTTTTACGGGGTTCATATGGCAGGTACTCTCATTCTATCCACGGGCAGTTACCTACCGGAAAAAGTGATCACAAATGAAAATCTGACTCAATTCTCGGAAGAAGCAAAGAACATGATAGGTGAGAAAACGGGGGTTTATTCAAGAAGAAATGCCGCTGAAGATGAATGCACATCCGACCTGGCTGCAAAGGCGGGTGTGAGATGCATCGAAAAGGCCCGCTTTCCCCTGGAAGAAATCGAGGGCATTATCGTTTCCACGTCGTCTCCCGACAGAATCCAGCCGGCAACTGCCGCACGCGTCCAATACTTGATGGGTGCGCGCAGGGCATTTGCATTCGATATCAATTCGGTCTGCTCGGGTGGCACCTTCGGGATTTCCCTGGCGGATTCGTTGATCAAATCCGGCAAGTATAAGACAATTCTCCTGATCGCGGCGGAGCTCTATTCGAGGATACTCAATAAGAATGATTTCTCCACTTATCCTTTCTTCGGCGACGGCGCCGGTGCTGTGTTGTTCCGGGCAGACAATAACGTCTCGAGGGGCGTCCTCCATTCCTGCCTGATGACGGACGGCAGCGGAAACGATATTATCTGTGTCCCCGGTGGAGGGACAATGCTTCCGTTTGAAAAGATGGTCAGTTCGAAAACCGCTTTTTTCAGAATGAAAGGAGAAAAGGTATTCGCTTTTTCCGTCGATAAGGGTCCCGAGATCATCCGGCGCGTGGCTGCAGAGGCCGGAATATCCCTTCATCAGGTCAAATGCTTTGTCTGTCATCAGGCCAATGTGAATATCATCAGGCGGATCGCCGGGATAATCGGAATACCGATGGAGAATTTTTTTATCAATCTGCACCGGTACGGCAATACGGCAAGCGCATCTGTTCTTATAGCCCTGGATGAAGCAATTTCCGAGGGAGTCGTTTCCGAAGGTGACCTGGTCATGACGGTCTCTTTCGGCGGCGGGCTTTCCTGGGGGGCGAACCTCCTGAAACTGTAAAGCCGGACAGAAAAAGACTTACGGACTGAAAGCCGACAGCACCGGGCTAATTCCCCCGGAATGCCGGGATGGAATCATTCATTAAGACTGGACGGGACTCTTCGGCTCCTGTCGCGAAATGATTGGAGGCACTATGAATGAGACTTTTAAAAAGATCAAGCAGGGTATTCAGAATGTATTCCCCGATATGGGCAATGTGGAAATAACACCCGAGACCCGCCTTGGAGAAATCCCCGACTTCGATTCCATGGCGGCCGTTAATCTGCAGACCTGCCTGGAGGAGATGTTCCGTCTTTCCATCCCGCTGGATCTTCTGAACGAGGAAATGACGGTCGGCGAACTGGCCGCGTACATTGAACAGCCGGAAAAAATGCGCGCCGCGGGCGGGAAGTGAGAACGAAAATGGATATTCTGGATCCGCTGGGGATTTCCTCTTCTCTGCGCCGGGCTTTTCTTTCCTGGCTGCAGGATGACGCGGAATTTTATCGCAGGCTGCTGGGATTGTACCTTGATCTGCAGCATGCGCTGATGGAAGAAGTCCTGCGGTTCCTGTCGGGCTGTAAAGAAGAGTCCGGAAAAGATTTAAACGAAGTCCTTCTTGGTATTGTCAGGAACAATGCGCAATCCTGCCGCAGATATCATGTCATACTGACGGATTGGTTCAGAAGCTTAGTGGCTGAAGCCCCCGGCCTGGAGCGCAGGGAGAGGGAGCGTGCCGTCTTCTGGATGAATCAATTCGCGAGGGCTTTCTCTCCGGCCAATCTATTCTGGATGAACCCCGCTGCGGTCCAGAAATTCATGGACAGCGCGGGAGAGAGCATTAGGAAAGGATTCGAGAGCTGGCTGGAAGACAGCGCGCGGGGTGATTATATGCTCAAGATCACCGACGGCTCGGCATTCAGAATCGGTGTGAACATCGCCACCACGCCGGGACATGTCGTCTTTCGCAACGATCTGATGGAGATCATCCAGTATTGTCCGTCCACTCCGGAGGTATATTCAGTACCGATTGTATTCATACAGCCCTGGATCAACAAATTCTTCATTTTTGATCTATCGGAGAAGGAGAGTTTTGTCCGCTACCTGAGAGACAAGGGATTCACCGTATTCATTACGAGCTGGAAAAACCCGGCAACGGAATTACGGCACACCACGTTTGACGATTACATGCTGCAGGGGGCGTTGAAGGCGGTCGAGGTGGCCATGGAAATCTGCGGGACGGACAAGGTACACGCGGCGGGGTACTGTATAGGAGGGACGGCTCTTGCGGCGCTGATGGCATGGATGAATGCGGAGCCGCAGGGGAAGAGTATGCCTGTCCTGGATTGGACGCTTTTTTCAACGCTGGTGGACTTCTCCGAACCGGGAGAAATCGGTGCCTTCATAAACGAAGAGACGATCAGGATAGTGGAAGCCCTGATGGAGAGAGACGGCTATCTGGATAAAAACTATATCGGCATGGTCTTCCGGTTACTGGGATCGGAAAGCCTGATCTGGAGAACTTACATCCACAATTACCTCTGCGGGGGCACTCCTCCGAAATCTCCCATGCTGTACTGGAACAGCGACGGCACGCGTCTTCCGCAATCAATGTGCTCTTTCTATCTGCGGGAGTTCTACATGAAAAACAGCCTCGCGGCGGGCAACGGGCTTATTCTCGGCGGACGCCCTATCAAGCTGGAAAGCATCCGCCAATCCCTTTACGCCGTCGGAACCCGGCAGGATCATATCTGTCCCTGGAAGGGAACCTTCCGCACTTGCAGCAAGACTGGAGGGCCGGCAAGATACGTGCTGTCGAGCGAGGGGCACATAACAGGCATTGTAAATCCTCCTTCGGGAACGTCGAGGAGGAAATTCTGGGCGGGCGATACGGACGGAAATTGCGACCCGGAAGAATGGCTTTCCGCCCAGCAGGAACGAGGGGGATCATGGTGGGATGACTGGGCAGAGTGGTTGATTGAAAAGGATTCCAGTCTATCGAAGCCGCCGGAAGCGGGGGGCGGCACATATCCGGTTCTTGGGAACGCTCCAGGGGTTTATGTCATGGAACAATGAAAAGGCTGCCCGACCGTGGGGAGAATGGCGGCGGATGTACCATCCCTTTACCGGACAATGGAGTGTCTGAAAGAAAAATAAATAATCAAAGGAGGTGCAACATGCAGTACGCAACGCATGCAGAAGATTACGCTAAATTCTCCAGGGAGGGTTTCGAGCTGATGTTTCAGGGGCTGGACATGTATAATAAAATAACGAAGTCTTTGCTGGATTATGCCGAACTCTTGTACAAACGAAAACCGGAAGACATCGCAAAGGTCTGGGCGGAATCACTCTCAAGTACTTACAAGGACCTGCTCGATATGTCGTTGAGACCGCTTCGCATGCTCGGCATACAGGATATGCCCGGAAAGGAGTCATGGGACGCTGTCTTCAATACCTGGCAGAAATTTCTGGATTCGGTGCCGGTCGTTATGGCTCCTCCGAAAGAGGGAATCGACGAATCCGTAAAGCTGTCCAGAGAAATGCATGAACATTTTTCGCGGCTGTACAGCGCGTGGCTGGATTATGTCCAGAGGATGGGCAGCATCTACAAAGCCGCGTCGGAAAAAAAGGGAGACGGTCAGACGTTGAGGGACTCACTCGAATCCTCCGAGAATCTGATGAATGCCTGGGCCTCTTTCGTCAACGAGGAAGGGAAAGACCTTTTTCGGTACTGGAAATCCATGGTTCTCAAAGAGTCCGCGACATAGGCGCCGGGACGCATCTTTTGCGTATCGATATTACCGGTGCCGGGGAACAACCGCGGATCGGCATATGCGCCGATAAAAGGGGGACATCATGAGAAGCGTCGATGAAGCCAGGAATCTGCTGGCACAGGGCCGGCATGCGGATATTGACGTGTGGCAGAGTCCATTCGATGTGATCCATGACGACGGGCTGTTCCGGCTTATCCGCTATTATGGCGGACAGAAGACATTCAGCATACCCGTTCTCCAGGTCAGCTCCTATATCTACCGCCCGTATATTCTTGATCTGCAGCCGGACGTCAGTATCGTGAAAATGATTCAGGGGCACGGCTTTGCTATATACCAGATAGATTGGGGCTATCCGCAGAGAATCCACCGGTGCATCGATATCGAGGATTACATCGACTACATAGATTTCTGCGTCAATACCGTGCGGGAGGAGACGGGTGCCTCCCAGGTCACTCTTTACGGTTGCTATCTAGGCGGTACTTTGTCCATTGTTTACTCAGCCCTGAAACCGAAAAGCATCCGAAACCTGATCGTTCAGGCATCTCCGGTTGACTTTAAAAATGCGGCGAAGATCCGCCTCTGCACCGAAGCCGGAGATACAGATCGGATCGGCGAAACTCCGGAATGCATCCCGGCGGATCTGCTTCATCCAGAATACGCACCCGGAGAAGACGAAAGCCGTTCTATTGAAAAGCACCTGGATAACATAGATAAATTCCTGCGCGTGGAGCGCTGGCTTCATGACTGCCCCGGTATACCGGCATCGGCGTACAGACGCTACAGCAGAGAATGGTGCGGGGAGAACAAATTGATCAAGGGGGAATTCAGCATTTTCGGCTGCAAAGTCGACCTCTCGCGGATCGATATGCCCACACTCGTCATCACGGCGCACCGGGATTATATCGCGCCACCCGCATCCACCTCTCCGTTCCTGGATATCATCTCCTCCCGGGACAAAGAACACTTGGCCATGGACAAAAAACACATCGGTCTCTATGTGAGCAGCGACGCTCACAGAGAACTCTGGCCCAGAGTATGCCGCTGGCTGGCAGACCGCTCCTGAGGCCCATGCCTCGTTTTCGCGGGACTCCGCGTCCGGTTGTACTCCTAAGTCGTGACAGTTTCTCCCCTGAAAAAAAGGGAGACGATCTTCAGGTACTCACTTAGGAGTTGTTTGCTTACAACAAATATATGGCCTATGTTTTTCTCTATGGTTCGGTTCAACCATCCCCTTGTTATCTCTATATTTCCATCGAGGACCTGTCCCCATAATTCGCTCGCCACGCATGAGCCGGCCGGGGCAATGGGGTCTCTTCTGCCCCGGTAATCGAAAATCGCCACCCCGGCCTCCCGGAGGACATTCATATTGACGGGTTTGCCGTCAAGGGCGGGATTGGAAGACGGCAGACAATACGTTCCCCCGCAGATCTCGTTTCCTATGAATATCCTCTGAATCCACTCCCTGTGGGCCCGGGAGGGGAATCTGGTTCCGTGGGTAAGCCAATATAGAAACGGCGCTGAATCTCGGAGGTCCCGGAAATCTTTATCCCTTTCAAAAAAACCGGAAGCGACGGTGTATTCCACGCCTGGCTGGATCTCCCGCATTCCGAACTCGATCACTTGGGGCGGTATATTGACGGGTCCGTACAGCTCTTGCATGAGCCATGGATCGTAATAGCGGCGGATTACAGCGCGCATCGGGCCGTGGCCGCTTTTCCCGTCATCGAATTTCACCGGCGCCGCCATAAGGGCCACTCTCTTTATATCCATGTCTTCCCCCCGGGCCATCCGTTCTTCGGCACGCCTTGCCATATAAGGCATGATCAGGGTGCCGGCCATACAGTAGGCCATGACGTCGATCTCAGCTGCGGGATGCCTTGTCTTTATGATATCCAGGAAGCGATCGTGGACAGTTTTTCCGTAGAAATCAAGACCCAGGCAAGCCTCGGCAGACCCTGGATCGCCGTGATCGATCAGGTAGATTTCATAGCCTTCCTTCAGCATTCCTTCGATAACAGATTTGCCCTCAGCGAGATCGAATATTTCCGGCTTATTGATTAAGGGGGTGGCGCAATAGAGCACGCGGCCGTTCGGCTTAATGCCGGAGGGCAATATATAGTGCCGGAGCCGGACCTTGTGCAGTTCGGATCCCTCGACGAATTCAAATCTGGAATAACCGATCTTTCCTGAGACGGCCCTTTCAGAAAACGTCTCGATATCGAAGGCGTTCTCCCGGTAGAGGTTCTCCAGCCGGGAGCGGCTCTCTTCGAGATACTCGGAGAACCTGAGCGCATCGCTGCCATCGCCCTTCTTCTTCATGAAGGGGAGGTCCTCTCCCTCCAGCGGTTTTTCTGTGATTACGATTATCAGGCATTTCACAAGTTCCTTCATTGCTTTGAGTCTTGTGAGTCCCAGAGAATTGTAGCTCTTTTCGAGCCGGGCGAATCTTTTCAGGTAACCGGTGATGAATTCCGCTCCCTGAGGCGTGGAGGATATACGCCCGGCTTTTTCTCTGTCAAAAGATCCGTCCTTCATGAAAAACCCGCAGAATTCTTGCAGCAGCCTGGCGTATTCGTGGCAGATCCACTCGTTCAGGCAACCGAAAATATCCGGGTTCCTTCCCTTGCTCGCTGCGACCCTCGCCTGAGCCTTGACAGGGCCTGTGGCATAAATTTCCAGCATCATATTCTGCCAGTCGGCAGCAAATGAGAAAGGACCGAAACAGAGGGGGCGGTCGGCGATGGCTTTCAGAAATTTACGATAACGGAAGAGCGCCATAATCTGCTCACTTACGAATTTGCTTTTCCAGGGAACAGTTGTCTGAAAAGATTCGCGATTGTCGGCCGGAGTATGCCCCATGATGCTTAAAAGCCGGTTCGGAGATAACCCGGTTTCTGAAGTCTGTCTCATAATTACCTCCTCAATAACAGGCTAAAGGCGCACGGCTAAAGACCTCTCTTGGAAGTTAAGGAGTTTAGGTGATTTCCTGTCTTCCCTGCCTCTTATGAATTACGGCAAAGAACGTTCAGGGCCCGCAGGCGCGGCAAGAGAGCGCGGACGTTTTTCCGGATAAGCTGAATATATGATTACATAAAGAAACGGGAATTTCAAATGGTCAAAGTCCTTTGTTATTATGGTGATCCCACCGGGATTTGAACCCAGGTTCTCGGCGTGAGAGATCGAAGAAAAAACCTTATTCCGTTATCTTATTAACTTTCAAGGTCGCTTTAACGTCGTTTAAGCCTATATATTCCCGACCAGATTCACGACCGATAAGACTTTATACCGTGTTAGATTTACTTTTTACCTAAGCGCTCGCGACTTCAAATACAAAGCGAGGAATAGGGAGGTCGGTCCGGATCAATAACAACGGTTTAAAATGTGCAGATTTATGAACGTGAATTTTTCAAGGTGACGTGGTATTTGTGTCTTCCTGTAATAAAGCATTCAGTGAGTTTAGAGAATATGCATCCTTTCAAATGGTAATGCATAACGGTGATGATATCGCAAATTGCGGAGATAGTTATTTAGATTTTTAGGTTTATCCACCTGGCCGCCGCTAAAGACGTAAGGTTCAGGATTGCGCCGAGAAAACGTCTCTGTTCGGGAAAGAGGTTGCGGAAATCATATTCTATTCCAAGCACACCGATAGGTTCGTTCTGAAACATTATAGGTAGGAAAAGGCTGCGGATGCTGGACAGAGTGCCCGTTCCCGAACCCGCCGCCTCCCCGTGCGCGAATGTCCAGGCGGCAACGGCCATCTCGTTGGCCGCAATCTCAACCCCGGGGCTGCTTTTGGCCCAGACCTGCAGAGCCCCCTTTTCCTTGAAGAGCACGAACGCTGGCGCATCAATGACTTTATTGACGTATTTCAACGTCGCCTGCCCTATTTCGCTCAGCACCGTCGTGCGCATGAAGACAGAGACATGCTTTGATTCCGGAGAGCAGTGGAAAAAGCCGGACAGCAGCTCATCTATAGGCGTCATCAACATGAATTCCCGGCTCATCTCCTCAATGAGGGATATCCTCTCGAGCCGGTATTGAAGAGCCGTATTCTGCCTTTGCACTATTTTAACCAGTTGGCTGACAACAACCGCTACAAGAAAGAATACAATCACGTTTATGATGTCATGAGTCGCCGACATCGAAAAACTGAAGCGGGGCTCGGTAAAAAGAAAATCGAATATGAGGAGGCCGGAAAGCGATGCGAATAATGCCGGTCCGGTCCCGAAGAGGATGGCGCAGGCGATCGTTGCAATCATGTAGATATAAACCAGTGAAGACGTCAAAAGCACTCTGTGCAGTGCGAGATTTAGCAGAGTTATTCCCGCCACTATGAGCAGCGCCGTTATGTAATGCCTGAGCTGGAAAGCAAATCCGGTCTTGTCTTTTTTTATTTCGGGAACTTCCTTATCCGCCGTTGGAGTAATAAGGTGTATTTCAAAGCCCGCACGGGCGTGAAGCAGGCGGGACACCGGGGAACCTTTTATGAATCCGAGAGGTATGGAGCGGAGCGGTTTCCCGATCACCACCTGGGTAATATTATTCTCTTCCGCAAATTTAAGGATCTCCTTTGCTATGTCCGTACCCGTTACCGTGACTACCTTTGCTCCCAGCTGTTCAGCGAGGTTCAGAGTATCTGTCAGGTATGCCTTATCTCGGTCCTGCTTTTCCCTTAATGTCGTGGTCGAAACATAAAGCGCATACCACGCGGCGTGCATCTGCTGGGCTATTGTATATGCCTTTCGGACGAGCTGTTTTCCGTACGGGCTTGCTGTAACACAGACGACCAGCCTCTCCGCGGTCGCCCAGGGGCCTTTAATCGCCCTTGCCCGCATGTAGTTAAGGACTTCAGAGTCCATCTTGCGGGCCACGATATTCATCATTATCTCTCTCAGGGCTGCGAGGTTTCCGCGCTGGAAAAAGTTTTCCATCGCGCGGCGTGCCCTTTCCGGTATATATACCTTGCCTTCCCTGAGCCTCTGTATCAGCTCCTCCCAGGGGATGTCTATTACCTGCACCTCATCGGCCTGATCGAGAAAGGTATCCGGGATGGTCTCGTGCATGCGGACGCCGGTGATCTTGTCCACCGTGTCGTTTATGCTCTCGAAATGCTGGACATTAAGGGTAGTATAAACGTTCATACCGGAATCCAGCAGCTCAAGCACGTCCTGGTAGCGCTTTTCATGGCGGCTGCCTTCCGCGTTGGTGTGAGCCAGTTCATCAACCAGGACGACCCGGGGCCGGCGCTTCAGGATGGCATCAAGGTCCATTTCCTGGAGGATCAGCCCCTTGTATTCCTGAACGCGCCTGGGAATGATTTCCAACTCCTTCAGCAGATTCTCCGTTTCCTGCCTTCCGTGTGTCTCGACATATCCGACGACCACATCTATCCCGCGCCTCTTCAGTACATGAGCCTCGTTCAGCATAGTGTAAGTCTTACCGACTCCCGGAGAGTAGCCCAGAAATATTTTCAGCTTGCCCCTTTTGCCCTCTTCACGCTCGACTTCCTTCAGGAGGGCATCCGCGTCAGGCCTTCTATTATTTTGGTTCATGAGGATTGAATCCGTTTCGGTCCATGGCCATATTCAATTTGAGGACATTTACCCTTTTTCTTCCCCATATACCCAGAAAAGGACTTTCCGTGTTCCGGTATACCATTTTTTCCACTTCGGAAATATCTGTTCCGCGTGCGCCCGCGACACGCCGGGCCTGGAGCATGGCCGATTCAACGCTTATGTGCGGATCAAGCCCGCTTGCCGACGAAGTTACCATGTCAGCGGGAATAATCTCATCCGCGGTCAGTTTCTCCAGTCTCCTGACCCCGGCGATACGGTCCCTTACCTGCCTGATGAAATCAGCATTGGATGGCCCGAAATTGCTTGCGCCGGACCCGTTCGCGTTATAAGGCGGATCGGTTGCTGAAGGCCGGCCGTGAAAATATTCGGGACGGGTGAAAGTCTGCCCTATCAGGGCTGATCCTATTATTGCTTTATCATTCTGTAAAAGGCTGCCTCCTGACTGTTCCGGAAAAAACAGTCCGGATATACCCGTTATGAACAGAGGATAGATAATTCCGCACAGGACAGTGAATATTGCCCAGATCAGCAGGGATGTCTTAAATAATTGCGCTTTCATATTTAACCCAGTCCGAGCAGATTTAAAAGCATGTCTATGATCTTTATGCCTACAAAAGGCGCGAGCAATCCGCCCGCACCGTAGATCAGGAGATTGCGGCGCAGGAGGGCCGCCGCGCTTGACGGTTTATATCGCACGCCCCTGAGAGCCAGCGGTATCAATATGGGTATGATAAGGGCATTGAAAATCACCGCTGAGAGGATCGCGGTCGAGGGGCTCGTCAGGTGCATTATATCCAGTATTTTGAGCTGCGGATAGCGGGCCGCGAATATTGCCGGGATAATAGCAAAGTATTTTGCAACGTCATTGGCTATGCTGAATGTGGTCAGGGCGCCTCTCGTTATAAGAATCTGCTTTCCGATCTCGACGATATCAAGCAGCTTAGTGGGGTTCGAATCGAGGTCGATTATGTTAGCCGCTTCCCGTGCCGCCTGGGTTCCGGCATTCATTGCCACGGCGACATCGGCCTGTGCCAGGGCGGGCGCGTCATTGGTGCCGTCCCCGATCATTGCCACAAGATGTCCCTCCTCCTGGTATTTGCGGATGAGATGGAGTTTTACATCAGGTTTGGCTTCAGCCACGAAGTCGTCTATTCCTGCCTCTGCCGCTATGGTCGCGGCGGTCAGGGGATTGTCCCCCGTTATCATCACAGAGCTTATCCCGAGATGGTGAAGCTGCGAAAGGCGGGCCTTGATGCCTTCTTTGAGAACGTCCTTGAGCCGTACTATCCCGAGTACCGCCTTACCCTCGGCTACAAGCAGCGGCGTCGAGCCCTCGTGTGCAACTTGAGCTGTAATATGCGCTATTTGTTCAGGAACCTTGCCGCCCCTGCCTGCGACGAAGTCCTTAACGGCATCGAAAGAGCCCTTGCGGATCTCCTGTCCGTTCCAGTTGATTCCGCTCATCCTCGATTCAGCGCTGAAGGGCAGAAAGACAGACCCCTCGGGTGCCCTTATTTCGCTGCCTCTCACCCCCAGACTCTCTTTGGCCAGGACAACAATGCTCCGCCCCTCAGGGGTGTCGTCGGCGAGAGATGAATACAGGGCCGCGTTAACCAGGACGGCAAGATCTACCCCATCGGCGGGTATGAATTCGGTAGCAACCCTGTTACCCAGGGTGATCGTTCCGGTCTTATCCATCAGCACTATATCCACATCCCCCGAGGCCTCGACGGCCCGGCCGCTCATGGCTATGAAGTTGCTTCTCAGGAGTCTGTCCATGCCCGCTATGCCGATCGCGGGCAGAAGACCGCCGATCGTTGTCGGCATGAGGCAGACAAGAAGTGAGATCAGGACGACAACTGCCGTGCTTACCTGCATAAACCCGGCAAAGAAATCAAGCGTAACCACAACAACTATAAATGCCGCCGTAAGGCCTATCAGAAGGATATCGAGGGCCTTTTCGTTGGGAGTTTTCTGCCGTTTTGCGCTTTCAACCATTCCGATCATCCGGTCGAGAAAAGTCTCGCCGGGGTTCGCCGTAATGCGTGCCCTGATGGTCCCCGAGAGCACCCTCGTGCCTCCTGTAATGCCACTGCGGTCCCCTCCCGATTCCCGGATGACGGGCGCCGATTCCCCCGTAATTGCCGATTCGTCAATAAGGGCCACGCCCTCAACGATCTCACCATCGCCGGGGACCGTTTCGGAATCGGAGATTACGACAATGTCCCCCCTGCGCAGGGCCATCGCGGAAACTCTTTCAACCCGGCCGTCCGGCAGGAGCTTGTTTGCATATGCCTCGGTGCGGCTCTTCCGCAGGGATTCCGCCTGTGCACGCCCCTGACCCTCCGCGAGCGCCTCGGCGAAATTGGCGAAGAGGACAGTGAACCAGAGCCAGATCGTAATATGGATATCAAAGCCGAAATTTCCGGGCGCAGAAAGATGGTAAACCGCAATCGCCAGGGTTATGGCCGAAACGATCTCGACGACCATCATCACCGGGTTTCTCACCATTATCCGGGGGTCAAGCTTCTTTATGGAATCCCGCAGGGCCTGCTGGACCAGTTCTGACCGGAATATATGAATCTGTTTTTCTTTCATCAGAAGACCGCACCCGCATAAAGAAACAGATGTTCAAGAAGAGGACCCAGGACGAAGACAGGGAAAAACGTCAGAGCTCCAACTATGAAAATTACACTGATCAGCATGAGCACGAAAAGGGTGCCCGTCGTCGGAAAAGTCGCGGCGCCGGCCGGCACAATCTTTTTTCCTGCCAGTGATCCGGCGATAGCCAGGGCGGGCAATATTGTCGCAAATCGCCCTGTCAGCATCGCCAGCGCAGTCAGGAGATTATAAAAGACACTATTCGCGTTGAGCCCGGCAAATGCGGATCCGTTGTTTCCGCAAGTCGAGGCAAAGGCATAGATTATTTCCGTGAGACCATGGGGTCCCGGGTTACCCAGGCCGGAGATACCCGCTTTCGTGGAGACCGCGACAGCAGACATAATGAGCAGCATCAGGGCCGGTACAAGTATCATGATCAGAGACATCACCATTTCAAATGCTTCCAGCTTCTTCCCGACGAATTCCGGCGTACGGCCGATCATGAGGCCGGCCAGGAACATTGTCAGGATTGCATAGACAATCATTCCGATGAGACCTACACCCGCTCCGCCGAATATGACCTCCCCTGTCGCCATATTGAATATGAGTACAAGCCCGCTGAGCGGGAGATAGCTGTCGTGCATGCTGTTCACCGCGCCGCAGGAGGTAACGGTCGTGGACTGGCCGAAGAGGACAGAGTTCACGATACCGAAACGGACTTCTTTTCCCTCCATATTCGCTCCCTGCGAAACACCGGCATCCGCAAGCAGGGGATTGCCCTGCAGCTCCGCCCCTGTGATAAACGCGAGACCCCCCAGAAACAGAAGCATCATGGCCAGGTAGATGGTCAGGCCCTGCCTGCGGTTTTTCAGCATGGCTCCAAAAGTGAAAGGAAGGGCAGCAGGGATAATGAGCAATCCCAGAACCTGCATGAAATCCGAGACAGGCGTCGGGTTCTCGAAGGGATGGGCGGAATTGGCATTGAAGAAGCCTCCACCGTTTGTGCCGAGCACCTTTATGGCAACCTGGGAGGCCACAGGGCCCCGGTATATGGATTGCGTCCGGCCCTCGACCGTCTGAATTGTAACACCCCCATTCAAGGTCTGAACGGCGCCCTGGGAGACTAATACAAAGGCCCATATAACCGCGAGGGGCAGGAGAATGTACAGGAGCGATCTTGTAAGATCGACCCAGAAATTGCCGATTGCAGCCATCTCCTTACGGACAAAGCCGCGGATAAGGGATATGGCCGCAGCCAGACCGGCGGCCGCGGAAAGGAAATTCTGGACGGCAAGCCCCGCCATCTGTACGAGATGGCTCATGACCTGCTCGCCGCTGTAGGATTGCCAGTTCGTATTGGTCGTAAATGAGACCGCCGTGTTGAGTGCGGTATCCCAGCGCACCGGGCCGAATCCGGCCGGATTCAGCGGGAGCAGATGCTGGATAACCTGCAGGATAAAAAGGAGCAATATCCCGATTACATTGAAGACCAAAAAGGCCTGGGCGTAATCCTTCCACGACATTTCGTATCGGATGTCGATGCCCGCCGACCGGTAAATAACCTTTTCCAGCGGTTCTATGATGGGAGAAAGAAAAGTCCTCTGCCCGGCAAAGACTTTTGCCATGTACCAGCCGAGAGGAATTGCCGGGAGTGTGAGAACGATAGGAAAAATGAAAAGAGGAAGCAGGTCCGTTTTTTTATCGTCTCCTAATATTTTAAGTTTTAATTATATTTCCAATAATCAATTATATGCAAGTTCTTTTGAATCATGATAATTTTAAAAGTTGGTTTTGTGTGCCTATAGTGACCATCCAGCAGATACTAAGGCATAAAAACCTGACAACGACAGAAAGATATATCAGAGGACTTGAATCTGTAAGACCTTCGCTTGAGATTTTGTCTAAAAGAAATTCACGACCAACGTTTGCGGCCACAGGTGAAACCCCTAAAAAGAAAGAATCTGAGGCAGCATAAGTACCTCAGATTCTTATATAAGATATGGTGATCCCACCGGGATTTTTGAGCCCAGGTTCTCAGGCGTGAGAGGCGCTCTAAGAAAATATCTAAGCCACCTGTTTTATTGTAAATTTTCGATTTCATTAAAGCTTGTGTGTGTCCCCTTGTATAACGGTGTGCACTCGTTTTACCCCGATTTCAAGCAAAAGGACACACAAGGGACACATACGTTTCCTTGTGCTGGGATTGCTTTGTTTCAGAATAGTATACGCTCATATCGTATATTACTGTTGCATATTATACGTTATGGACGTATAGTTGTTCAAACTGATCAGGAGGGATTTTATCATGCCCGATGAAGTTTATTACCAATACAATCCGTGGTGGGAAGAAGAGATGGATCTGGAAGGCATCGTACCCAGATCGCAGTATCTGTCCCGGATGGAGAAGGTGTTTTCGGGAAAGTCCATTGTCATTCTCACGGGCTTGAGAAGGGTGGGAAAGACCACTCTATTGAAGCTTTTTATCAGAGACCTCATTCGCAAGGATATCCCTGCGAGGCATATTTTCTACATAAGTCTGGATGACTACTCGTTGGAGAAGAAGTCCATCATCGACATTGTTGCCGAATACAGGAAGATCCAGAAACTTCGCATTTATGAAAAAGTATACCTGTTCCTTGATGAGATCGCGTATAAGGACCAGTTTCATCGTCAGCTGAAGAATCTCTACGACCAGCAGAATGTGAAGATCTATGCCTCGTCCTCCAGCAGTTCTGTTCTGAAAGACAAAAAGGCATATCTGACGGGTCGCGAGATGGTCCTGGAAGTCCTGCCGCTCAATTTTGAAGAGTTTTGCGCATTCAGAAAACTGGAAATGAAGAAGAGGGAGGACTATCTGAAGGAGTCGTTCTTCGAAGAATACCTCAGAATAGGAGGAATACCGGAATATGTTCTGTCGCAGAACCGAGAATATCTGACCACCTTGGTGGACGATGTGATTTATAAAGATATTGTCGCCTTTCACGGAATAAAGAACCCTCAGGGCATAAAGGATTTATTTGCTCTCCTGATGGAGCGGGTCGGCAAGCAGGTAAGTATCAACAAGCTCGCCAATATTCTGAAAATGTCCCCTGATACAGCTACGAGATACCTGCGGATGTTTGCGGAGACCTATCTTATCTATCTGATGCCGCGGCATGGGAAATTAAACGAAAGGATCCTCTCACCCAAAAAAAATTATGCAGCAGATCTTGGAATCCGGAATCTCTTGACGGGATTCCGTGATAAAGGTGCGTTATTCGAAAATTACGTGTATCTCACAATCAAATCTCTAGACCCGGGATATATTTATCAAAACGGCATCGAATTGGATTTCTTTACACAGGATAAAATGCTGATTGAAGCAAAATACGGCAGTGAGCTGACTGACAAACAAAAGGAGTTGTTCGAGAAGACGAAAGCGAAAAAGAAACTGATTGTAGAAACAATACATGATATCGAAAGTCTCAAAGCTTTGATGATTGAATGAGTTGCCGAGCGGTTGACGTTATGAAATTTGAAGAGTTGCTCGAAAAATATCTGGCCTTAGAACGAAAGGCATGAAATACCTTTCAGGTCCTATGATCGATTTTTTCCAAATCAGGATACAATGCCGAGGGGCGGCTTCGGAAACTTGATCGCAGAAGACATACCTTGATTTAATTAAAACTTGTGTGTCATCCTGTGTAATGGTGTGCAATCTTGTTACCCTGATTTTAAGAAAAAGGACACCCACGGGGACACCCTCCATTGAAATTACATACCCAATAGACCCTGACCGTACGGTCAGGGACAACGAGGGATAAGACGGGATAACGAAAGAAAGTGAAAATTCGAGTAGTTATCCCGTTCTTCTCATTCAGAGTGAACCAGGAAAATGCAAGGAAAACAGGGGATATTTTTTGTAAAGTAATGACCAAGTAATTGGGTAGTGAAGGCTGGTCCTCACTCCTGAGAACCTTTTTAATGCTTCCTTGGAAAGGCAAAGACCGTGCTCGTCCTGCCCGAGGGCTCCAGAACCTGGAAGTCGCCCCAGTCGAACTGGGCCTGGCGGCCCGGCTCCGTCTCGAACCAGATATAGGCCAGACGCCGCTTCTGCTCTTTGATTTTACGAACATAGTGCTTAACGGTGTCGTAGCCGCCGGCATAACCTGTCTTTTTGATCCGATCGAAGATCCAGGTGGCCTGGTAGTCGTCCTCCGCCAGAAAGTCCCGGATCATCGGATAGTAGGGCTCCAAAATCGACGGCCGGCGCTTTTGCTTGCGGTACCGGGGAAAGGTCTCGCTTTCGAGGTGGCGCTTGACCGTCTTGCGGTGAATGCCCAGCCTCCGGGCAATCTTGCGGACACTGCAGCCGTTGCGGTGAAGTGCAATAATGTCCATAAATACCTCCTTGGAGATCATCGGTAACACCTCCTCTCTCGAGAATGATGTTACCATTGGTTCATCCTCCAGGTGGTACACTTTTCATTCCCATTTTTGGTACATTATTGCATTCCCATCGACAACATGGCCCTTGAGTTCGGAAAACCGGAAATATTCAATAGCGACCAGGGATCCCAGTTTACCAGCAATGCCTTCACCACAAAGGTCAACGACAACGGGATTGATATCAGCATGGATGGCTGCGGGCGGGCAGGTCTTGGCTATGGATAACCCTCCGCTCATGGGGAAGGGGCACACAAATAAAACAAAAAACTGCCCCAGGGTTAACTTAACTTTTCTAAAAATTGTCTTGACAATAGGGTCCACCTTAATTTACGAAAAACCTCTTTTTGACGTCCGTTCTTAACAACATGTTAACAGACCTTACGTAACCGGAATCTATTTGTGTTGGAAGCGCAGAGCTTTTTAGCATGAACAATGGTTTGAAGGCAATGATGCAGCACCTCAAAGAATTGGCCGCCATGCCTCAGCGGGTGGCTCAATCCGTTCGTCTCCTCCGCGACGATTTCAACCCCGGGATCAATAAGGGAACGTCTGGAGATAGCGAAGAAAGATTTGCCGCAGCTTTTTTATCTATCCTGAGGACAGAGAAAAGACCGGGACGAATGCCCTGCAAATGCTTCGCGGCGAACGCGGGGCATGTCAATTTTTTAGTTGAAACTATCGTGGCTCCCATCTTGTAATCTCATGCAGCAATCGACGCCTGGTCGTCGTCATACCTCTCGATGGACTCGATCAGCTTGGGAATATCCATATACCCCTTGATC